>Ga0184629_10000106_pt1 | contig 33277 bp, 14 predicted proteins | sample PLM4_32_b1_FD_133158 | JGI IMG/M metagenome (GOLD analysis project Ga0184629, IMG submission 133158) | Groundwater sediment microbial communities from an aquifer in East River, Colorado, USA - PLM4_32_b1 | ecosystem: Environmental > Terrestrial > Soil > Riparian zone | place: USA: East River...
ATATCTGCCGCTGTTGGATTACATCCAAGTGATGTAGCTGCTGTCAGTGTTATTACAGGAAGTGTTAAGTCCCTTGTGAAAATTACCGTTTGTGATGCTACCCCCACGTTACCGCAATTATCCATTACTGTCCAGCTTTTGGTTACACTGGTGTTATTGCATCCCGTGCCCGAATTTACTTCCGCGCCTTCTGTGCCGGTTGCGGAAAGTCCTGCGCTGCAATTATCGCTTACACTTGCTGTACCGAAGGCGGCGCTAATATCTGCCGCTGTTGGATTGTAACCAAGTGATGAGGCGGAAGCCAGTGTAATTACAGGCACTTCAGTATCTTCCGTCCAGGTTACTGTACGGGTTACTGCTATTGCAGGATTACCAGAAGCGTCAGATACATTAAATATTCTTGTCTCTGATTTAGAGCATGTCCCTGTTACTGCACCATCACTTGATGTTACTGTACCCACTGAACAATTATCCGTTGCGGTTGCTGTTCCAAGTGCTGCATTAATCACCACCGCTGTTGGATTGCATCCCAAAGTCAAAGTGGTTCCGTTCGCTGTAATTACTGGTGCTGTGTTGTCACTGTAAGCCAGAGTCACTGTGGCGACAAAGTCATTTGCATTTGGAACCGTTCCAGTGACTGTGGCTAATCCTGTGTAGGTATTTCCATTCACGGTGGCAACAATGCTCGTTATTGAATAAGATGTATTCTTTTTAGCGGTGAACGAAAAAGGAGTGCTTCTAGTTTCGGTTACATCCGGTCCCGATGCTGGTGAATAGGTGATCGTAAAAGTTCCGCCTTGAGCGCATGGAGGTGCAGTGACTGTTAATCCTCCGGAACCTCCTTGTGCCACGTATGTACCTGCAAAAGTATTCTGACCGTTGACAATGGTAGCTGTTTGTGAACCAGCTGGAGTGAGGATATAGGTAGTAGCCCCATCAACGATTGTCGCAGGGAAGGTGTAAGTGAAACTCGTTCCGTTCACGGGTGTAGGACTTATATTACTACTGCTTCCAGATCCTGACGTAAGAAAGGTGATGCTGCCGCTTGTTGAAACATAAGAATAACCTACTGTTACTGATATACCTGTATTAGGCAATCCACTCGTCGTGAACTTGGCATTACCATCCGTAAATGTCCATTCTGCGTGCCTCACAGGTAATGCAGGGTCTTGCCCATCTGCAGTTAAAAGAAAAGTCGCCCCAAGAGCATCACCATCAGTAGGGACATACCAAGAGGATTCAAAAGTTCCGTCTTCTTTAGCAATAACTGTCCACGGCTGGTGATATTCTTCATCAGTTCCATCAGGATCCTCACCAACATGTTCTACAAGCAGCGTAACAACTTCTCCAGCAATAAATCCCGAACCAGTTATAATGGCAGTTGCCCCAGGTGGATAATCCGGTAAATCTGTTGAAACAGTTGCCTGTCCAAAAGAAACACTTGCAAAAAATAAATTTGCAATTAAAAACACAATCGATAAAAATACAGTTTTAGGTAGTAATCTTCTCATATTTAATAATTTAAAATAATAAATAACGAATACAACAAATAAAATAATAGAAGCGTAAAAACAATGGAACGCGGAATTCCTATTCTTACAAAATAAATACAATTAAAGACCTTAAGAAAAAAGTGTCTAAAATCCTATTTGGGTTCAAAAAACAAAACCCAATTGCATTATTTTCAAATATTTACATACTAATTTATATTATTCATAAATCACAACATCGCTTTTTTTACTATTTTCGATGAAAGCATTTAAAAAAACCATCAACTACAGTTTTTTTGAATTTAAGAATTAATTAACAATCCGCTTGGAGCTATTTTTGCTAAAAATAAAAATGAAATTAAAAACCTGAACATCTCATTTACAACTATTTAAACTACAATTCAGTTATTAAAAATATACTCATCCGCATTTAAATTAGTCTACTTCAATTTCCAAACCGTTTATAATTAAGTTTCTTACTAAAAACTGTGGACCTTTATAAAAAGAAAAAACATTTCAGTCTTTTTCGCATTGTTTTTTACAGATTATTTTTGATAAAAAAATTTCACAAAATAGTAACAATCAGCTATTTATGTAATTTTTATGATTTATTTACTTTGTATCTCTACTATTGATTTAAAGAAAATTTCCAACTTGTACAAGACCTTATAATTGTAATTCCCCAAATCGATGAACTGCTGCACAGGTAAAGGCATAAGAAAACAACACAAAAAACAAGTACTATGACATCCTTACAAATCAATGGAGTATTCCTTATAATTTTCCTAATATCAAGATTTCGGATCGCTCAAGAATACCAGCAAGCTGTCGTCTTTAGACTTGGACGCTTCAAAAACGAAGACGTCGTCCTGGATGTCGCAGCAGATACAGGAGAGCCTGGACTGACAATCGCTACTCGATTAGCAAGCAGAAAAGTCATCTCAACAGACTTAGCTGTTTGAGACCAATAAAATTACCAAATACATTAAATCAACAAAGCCATCTCAAAACAATGAGATGGCTTTGTTTTAAACATAAAACTTTAAAATAACTTTACTCTTTTACAAGTTTGAGTGTTTTTCTATTAGCTCCTTGGCTAACTATCGCAAGATATGTACCTAAAGGTAAATCCTCTCCGAACATAATTAATTGGTTATAGGCACTTTCAAATTGTCTAATACTTCTACCAAACATGTCAAACACTTCTATTTGTATTTTTTCATTGCTGCCTCCTTCTATGGTTAAAGTAAACTGGAAATCGGTTGGGTTGGGGTATGCCATTACATTGAACAAAACAGGCTCTATTACTACTGTTTTGACAATATCAGTTGAACTAACCTTTGTACCTATACCAATTACGGTTTGGGTTAATACAGCGGAGGTACTTGAATTAAATTTCGCATCACCACTGAAAACCGCTGTTATAGGGTGGTTTCCTGCAGTTAAAGCAGAAGTGGTAAATGCCGCTTTATAAGCTGTGCCATTTAAGCCAACCGCACCTGTACCTAAAGTAGTTGTACCATCTTTGAAGGTTACTATCCCTGAAAGAGCTAATACACTTGAACCACGTGAAACGGTTGCCGTAAATGTTACGGGATTACCAACAGTGGAAGAAGTAGGACTCGAAACCAAAGTTGTTGTTGTAGGTAATCCGGTAATAGTACTGCGTACCTGGATATTACCTCCGTTTATTGGTACTTCAGCATTTGAACAGCTACTGGAGTAAAGAAGTGCTCCACTTTCACCCCAAACCTTAATTATAAAAGTGTCAATTTTAGCGCCTGGCTCACCCTTATCATTCATTCTTAATTCCATGGTTGCTTTACTGCCATCTGGCACTGCAAGTCCTGTAGCAACATTAATCATACTAGACTTTGTGGTCAATACAGCTCTCTTATTACTCAAGTCACTAACATTGGTAGCTAATGAACCATTAGTTCCCCCAACAATTCCTTTCATTTGGTACACATTACCACCACTTCTAATAATTACATTTACGTTACCCTGTAAATTAGTTCCTGTTTTATTGTATTTGACGTTGAATCCAAAATTAGTTTTGGACCCATCATCTGATTTGTAAGGTCCACAAGATACATTTGAAGTATTGGCTGCAAAAACATGATGACCACCACCGGTGACAAAATCATTCAGTGATTTAGCAACTGTGATAGTTGAAACATCGGATACTGCTGTATAATAACCACTTACACAAACTTTTACATCAAAGATCTTAGCATTACAAGTTCCAATATCAAAAGTATAATCATAAAAGGCTGTTCCAATTGTATTATCGGCAGGATTTACCAGAGCAACAGCCGATGCAGAAACTGTTATAGGTGTACCGACAATCATTGAACTACAATCGTAAGGCGTAATAACAAAACTAACTATTGCTAACTTGATATCTCCAGGATACCCATCAGTATGATCGGTTACTAAAGCGGTCAAACGCAATTTTGCTGTAGTTGCAGTTGCCGTACCGGTGCTTGCAAATTCAGGTCCAGTATAAAAAGCGGGATCATTTTCCTGAGTTATATCGAACACATCATTATCATCGTTGCTTCCAAAGTAAGACACATCGGCAATATAAGTACTAATCACATTATATACAGGAGTAGGTGATTGTGTCAGAATTAATGTATTTGCTGCAATACCATTACTGTCTGTTGTGGCTGTAACTGATTGCGAACCTATAACAAAGGTGATCGTTTTTCCACTCACAGGAGTTCCAGGTAAACCATCGGTAATGTCACTCAGCGTTGCAGATAAATTGGCTTGATCTGAATATTGTTTTAACAAATCACCATTATATACTAATTGGGTTATACGTTTGGTCACAGTTACTGTAATTGATTCTTCAGCGGTCAAATTGTTTGGGTTTATTCCATCATCAGCAACTTTAATCGTGAAAGTATAACTTCCTGCACCTTGCGCTTCGGTGGGTGTCCAAGAGAATGCCCCTGTTAAGTCATTAATAGATGCTCCTACTGGTGCGCCAACCAAACTATAGATCAAAATATTGACCGGGTTCGAATCATGGTCAGTAGCAGTAGCCGTGAATGTTAACTCATTTCCCCACACAGTAGTTTTATTTCCGATTTCGGCCAATTCCGGAGCCACGTTTACTTCATTGACAGTCACCGTAATTTCCTCTTCATGGCTTAGGTTGACTGGAACCAATGCTGTGTCTGTGTCTGTAACTTTTACTTTGAATTTATAACTTCCTGCACCCTGGGCTTCCGTAGGGTTCCAAGTGAATACTCCGGCCGCCGTGATACTGGCTCCTGCTGGAGCGTCAACCAAACTAAAGGTCAGTTCTTGTGCGGGCAAATCCTGATCCGTGACTGTGGCGGTAAATGTCAGTTGGGTCTCCTCATCAACGTTTTTATTACCAACGGCAGCCAAAACTGGAGCAACGTTTACTTCCGCCACCACGATATTGAAGGTTTCAAAATCAATGTGATTTGCCTCGTTATCTTCGTTATCTGTCACCGTAATTGTTACATCATAGGAAGTTCCACCTTGTGCTTCGGTTGGCGTCCAACTAAAAGCACCTCCGGCAGTAATACTCATCCCTTTCGCGATCGAAGCATCATCCAAAGTGAATTTCAATGTTTGTTTAGGTATATCATGATCTGTAGCCGTGGCTGAGAAGGCCAGATTGGACTGCTCATTTACGTTCCTGCCACCAATGGCGGTCAATACAGGAACAACGTTTACTTCAGACACCACAATATCGAATGTTTTAGAGGCGCTGAGGTTCACTGCGTTTGTACCGTTATCCGTTACGATAATTGTAACGTGATAAGTAATACCACCCTCGGATTCAGTAGGCGTCCAGCTGAACACACCTGTTGAACCATCAATGGTCATTCCAGCAGCAAGAGAAGTTGCATCCAGACTGTAAGCCAGCGTTTGTGCAGGCAAATCGTGATCAGTAGCAGAATTATTGAAACTCAATGCGATTTCTTCATCGACTGATTTATTGCTGATAGCAGCCAATACGGGAGCCACGTTTACTTCATTAACAGTTATGATAATTGTTTCTGTATCAATTAAGCTACAAGTTCCATTATCCGTTACACTAATTGTTACCGGATAAGTAGTACCGCCTTGGACTTCAGAAGGAGTCCAACTGAATGCACCGGTTGAAGTATTGATACTCATACCTGCCGTAACAGAAACTGCATCTAGGCTGTAGGTAAGATTTTGCGCAGGTAAATCCGCATCTGTAGCGCTAGCGGTAAATGTTAAAGCAGTTTCTTCATCTACTGATTTATTGCCTACAGCCCCTAATACAGGATAAGTATTCACATTTACAGTAACGTTATCTGTAATAATACAGCCATTAGGAGTTTTGGATGTTACGGTATAATCTGTGGTAATAGTTGGAGAAACCGTAATGTTACTATTTGTTCCTAAAGCCGAATCCGAGTTGATTGGCAGACCGGCTGAAGCCCCTGAAGGAGTTGCAGTCCAGGAATACGCATTTTGTGGAACTGCCTGTATTTGGAAATTGTCTATTTTTATATCTCCAGAGCCCCCGCCTGCCATAACTAATGAAATTACTAATGTGCTGGAAGGATTATTTGATGAAGCATTCAAAGTAAAGTTTCCAACATACCAATTTCCGCTATTAGTAAGAGATACGGTGCCAATATTTACAGGAGCTCCACCATCTTTGCTAAACGAAGCAACTACTGTATTATCTCCCCCGCTATTTCTTTGCGCCTGGAAGTATAATTTAAAAGCCGAATAATTTTTAAGTACTGAACCACTGATGGTAAACGACCATGTTCCTGTTGCTGGAGGATTAACATTATTAAGTGCATTTCCTGAAGTCGCATTAGTTGTAAATGCACCACCGTTGGTCCCTGAATTCACGGTAGCAAAATTAATATTTGGTGATGAAACAGCGCTCGTAATGTCTGTTGCAAGTACAGGCGTTAATCCAGTGCCTGCTCCAGAATAAGTGGTTCCACTATTAAAATCATAATTTACGATGGTTTCTGGAGCTGATACAGGTGCTGCTAGCACTAAATTACTTGAATTTCCGACACATAAAGTTGTTGGACTGGCTGTAAGTGTAGTAATAATAGGCAATGGATTTACCGTAACAGTCCTTGTTACTACTGTCGCACAATTACTTGCATTTGTAACCGTATAAATGATGTTAGCTGAACCGGCTGAAACTCCTGTTACCACGCCGCCAATCACTGAGGCTACTCCTGGATTATTGCTAGTCCAGGCTCCGCCAAGAGTTGTAGGAAGTGTCCTTGAAAATTCAGTTGTTGCATCAACACATACTGTTTGATTACCTGTAAGTGCTCCTACAATTGGATTTGCATTTACAACAAATGTAACTACATCGCTTCCTCCATTACAATTTGTGTTATTAGTAATCACCCTTCTGAAATAATAAGTATCCGGAATATTATAATAGGTTGAACTGATTTCGTATTCTTGATCATTACCATTCAATGCTGAATCAGCAATACCAACCGCTGATACATTAGAGGGCGAAGAAAACCCAATATTATCATCAACCTGCCATTGAAAATTTTGTCCATTTGTCGGATTACCGCCTAAGATAGTACCTAAGGTACCGGCACAAACGATTAGTGTATTCGTGCTGACAACATCATTAAATCCTATATCATTTGCATCAAAAATTGTTACCGAAAGTATCCTTGGAGCACTTGGGCATGTGTTATTTGCTGTTACGGTAATATCTCCGTTTTGACCCAAGGCACCAGAAGCAACCGCAACAGAATTTGTTCCTTGCCCAGAGGTAATTGACCAGCCAGTAGTAGGCACTGTCCAAGTATAACTTGTAGCCCCGCTAACTGTTGACACGCTATAGGCAATATTACCAATATTTTCATTATCTCCAATATTTCCAATATTTGGACATACCTGTGTTGGACCAGAAATTGTACCTGGTTGTGACGGAGGCGCCGTTACTGCCACGGTTGTAGTTGCACTTTGCGCCGGCCCGTCATTAGGTGAAGGACAGGTATTACTAATTAAATTACTATCTATATTACTAAAGCCTGAAAGGGAAAAAGGAGCCCCGGCTGCAGTTGATGCATTTACGGTAACTTTAAAAACAATCGCTCCACCAGTTGTAACATTGTCACCAAGCAAACGAGTAAGACAAACACTGCTACCATCAATAGAACTTGCCCAATCTAATCCGGGAGGATTATTCCCTATAGAAACTACAGAAGCTGATGAGAGTGCAAATGTAGCTGGGAAATTAATTCTGAAAGCACCATAACCGTGAGTTCCCGTAACATTAACGCTAAAAGTAAGCTCTTTATCTACACCCACACAAGCCGTTTGATCGCCAGTTATAGTCCAGGTTGGTAGTGGTTGAGGTACCAATTCCCCAGTATTAAGAAGCATAGCTTGAAATGTACCAGAAGGTAATATAAAACTAATTTTTGCTAATTGTGCAACGGTTAATGCAGTAGCTGAATTGTCAAAAAACACCTTACCTGCGGCTCCTGTTGCCCCTGGAGTACCTGTCCAGCCCGTGATGGTTAAGGTGGCACCTGCATCCCAAGGTGTTAAGCCACTACTATTTGCAAAATTTAAGGTATGTCCCCCCGTTCCCAATGCAATCGTAGATGCGGTTCCTGCTGTTAAACTAAGAGTTCCTACTGTTTCTGAAAAGCCAGTAGTGATTCCTGTACGGAAAGTACCGCCTCCTAATACAACGCTGGTTGCATCTGAAATTCGATTAGACGCAACTGATAAAGTAAGTATTGCAGCTGCATTAACGGACAAATTGCCATTTACGATTATTGAATTTGCCAGTGTTTTGGATCCACTGCCCGAAAGGGTTAAGTTATTATAAGTAAAATTCCCAACCGTCTGTGCTCCCAACGCATTATAATTCACCAAACTCGTCCCTGTTCCGGCCGCGAATGTTACATTTGAAGCATTAGCAAAAGTGATTCCATTACCATCAATATTTAATATACCGGATGCACCACCCGACATAGTAATTAATCTGTTTGCTGCTGTACTTGTCGCACCTAGAATGGAAATACCTCCATTAGCATTAAAAGTTCCAGTTGTTATTACTATGCTACCAACTCTTGATGTACCTGCACTAGAATCGGATAATGTAACAACCCCTGTTACCGTCGCTGTACCTGCATTAACTCCCCAACGATTAGTATAACCAGAATTATTGTTTGGCTGTAGAATAGTAGCTGTACTAGTCACCGTAATTATTGAACCAGAACCCTGGATTATTTCACTGGCAAACGGAGTGGAGGCACCTTCATTCCCCAATGTTAACGAATTACATATAAGTGTTCCACCAGCTGTCATTGTTATAGTCCCTTCTCTATTACCTGAAGTAGCACTTCCAACAACTACCGCACCTGTTACTGTTAATTGGGATCCAGAATCAAATATTAAAGTCGCCGCAGCTGATGAAGTATTTAACGATGTAATATTTAATGCAGCACAAACAGCATTAGGGATATTGACATGAACATTTGTAAAACCACCCGGTATTATTACTGCATCACCAGCGGTTGGGACTGAATTTGGACTCCAGTTGTCGGGATCATTCCAATTATCATTTACAAGGTCTCCACCATCCCAAGTGAATATTGCATCAGTAAAAAATACTTCCGCATGCAAAAAAGGTGATGTATGCCCATCGGCAGTTAAAATAAAAATTGACCCAAGAGCATCTCCATCTATAGGAACACCCCAAGAGGCAACAAAATTTCCGTCACCATCAGCATCAACATCCCACGGCTGGTGATATTGGGGATCCGTTCCCGCAGCTTCATCCCCAACATGTTCCACAAGGAGGGTAACCGTTTCACTGGGGTTAAATCCAGTACCAGTAATATTAACCGTTTCTCCTGGCTGATAATCTGGCAGATCGGTTGTTACAGTCTGTCCAAACACAACACTTGCAAAAAATAAATTTGCAATCAAAAAAACAAAAGTGAAAAACCCAGGGGTAAGTACAAATTTTCTCATGTCTGTTGAATTTAAAAATAAAAAAATAATGAATACTGTGTGCCTAACTGAAAATACAATACCGGTAGAATTGGGGTTTTTCTAACTTAACTCAATTAATACATTGACCTACTAGAAAATAATTTATTGATAGAGTTGGGGTTTCTATCGTGACTCAATTATTACAATTGACCTACTAAAAAATGTAACGTCGATAAAATAGGAATTTCTATCTTAACTCAAATTATTACAGTTTTCCTACTAAAAAATGCAATGGCGATAGCATTGGGGTTGCTATCTTAACTCAATTATTGCAATTGACTTACTAAAAAATGCAATAACACAACAGAATTGGGGTTTCTGTCTCGACTCAATTATTGCAATTGACCTCTTTAAGAAAAAGCTTCAGAAGCAGCACATTAATCTTACAAAAAATATTATAAATATTTGATTTTAAGTTATTTGATTACTAAGTTAGCATTATTCCCAACCTTTAATTAATACTTTAACACTATTATCGACAAAAGTGTTAAAAATCACTACAAACTACATTCTCAATAATTACGATTGGAATAGATGCAGCATTTTTAATCTGAGGCTTTTTTTTTGGGGATTATGCCTTCATTTTACATTAGTATGCCAATTCTGTTTTTGCCAAAATTAAAAAACAGAACACCGATTCTAATAACTATCGAGATTAGAAATAACAAATAAGTCGAAATGAATGAATAAAAGCCCCCCCTTTTATTTGTTTTTTGAGTAAAGAAATTGAGCTCCAAGGCACTATCCTAAAATGCAAATACGATTCAAAGAAACACTAACAAATTTTTAACCAAAAAAAACGCCCAACAGCAAAAAAGTCCAAAAAAAAACACCACAATAACGGATAAAATGGGATTTAAACGACTTAATTTTACATTCATAAATAGTCTTCCTAATTTTGATAAATTGATTTAAATATATTGAAAATCAATTGATTATATCCTTAAATATGTCAATTTCTCAAAATTGATACGACCTCATATCTTCTTTAAATCTACAAACTACCGATTAAAAAAAGCGGTGCATAAATCTCGTTTTTTTTTAGTCCTACTACAGTATAATAAAAAAGGTATAACATGAAAAAAATTATACTTACCATTTTTGATTTTGTTTTTTTACTAGTAGGTAAGTCTAGTCAAACAATACTATCGATTACTACATTTAATAGCTTTTACAAGTCAATATTTCCGATTGTTGCCATGCAAAAATTAAAGTTATCTGTAAAAATGATGACTCTTCTTTTTTCTATATTGATTTCGCTTTTTGTAAATTCGGCTTTTGGGCAAATTGCACAACGCGGAACAGCCACAACCGCAAATACCACCGGTACTTCCTTGGTTATTGCTGCACCTGCAGGAATCACAGCAGGTGATGTTATGATTGTAAATATTGCGCAACGAGGTAGTGCAGCCCTATCAAATCCGACCTCTTCCGGCTGGACTTTGGTTGCTGGAACCAGTTTAAATGGAATTGTAAGTCCATATTCTTGGGGTGCGGTTTTATATAAAGTCGCCGGCGCTTCTGAACCTGCAAATTATACTTTTGCACTCGATGCAGATGCTACTAGTTCTGCAGGTGTAATTGTCGCCTTTTTAGGTGTTGACGTTTCGGGAGCGACCCCTTTCGATGTGGCTCCAGTTGCAATTTTAGTATCAGGCAATTCAACATTAGTTACTGCAACTCCCATAACAACAGTTACAGCCAATGCCGCTGTCATCATGTTTGGACATGCGGCGAATTCTTCGCCAACATGGTCCTCATGGACTACAACATCCCCCGGTAATTTAACCGAATTATATGACAATCAAGGCACTGCCTCTACTGTAGGTGCAGCATGGGGAATACTAGTAACAGCCGGAAGTACTGGTAATGGTTATGCTTTACTAAGTACAAGTCAGAGAAATGGGGGTATATTAATAGCGCTTAAAGCTATTTCTGGGCCACCTACAATTACAAGTTTTACGCCTTTAATTGGTTGTGCCAATTCAACCCCGGTAGTTATAACAGGAACTAATTTTTTTGGAGCAACTTCGGTAACATTTGGAGGTACAAATGCCTCTTCTTTTATTGTCAATTCAAATACGCAAATTACGGTTATACCCGCAGCGGGAACAGATGGAACTATTGAGGTGATTACACTGGGGGGGGCAGCTACCAGCGTAGATAGTTTTACTATAAACCCTTCACCTTCTTCACCCACAATAGTCTCGCCCATTAACCCCATGTGTATAGATGGAGCAACAAGTATCAATCTAAATGCAACTTCTGATGACGGCAATACCATTAATTGGTATACGGCAGCTACCGGGGGGGGCAGTATTGGAACATCCGCAAGTGGAGTTGATTTTCCGATAACACCTATAAATACTACAACGTATTACGCTGAATCTGTTGATATCACGGGTTGCCCTAGTGTTCCTAGAACAGCAACTGCTATAATAATTAAAATTGCTATTATCACTGTACAACCTGTTGCTCCTCCCGCATTTTGTGCTGGATCCGGAAACAAAACCATTAGTGTGACAGCAACTGGAGCTACAACGTATCAGTGGATGAGAAATGGTGTGGATATATCTGATGGTGTTCAATATAGCGGTACTACTACGGCAACGCTAACTTTAATCAACCCGGGTATGAGCGAAAACGGTGCTGATTTTAGCGTCAAATTAAATAGCGCAAGCTGTCCGGTTACTTCTGACCCTACTCAAGCTTTAACAGTAAATGATTCGCCAACAGTATTGGCGACACCCGCTACGCAAACCAGTTGCAGTGGAGTCTCAATAACTCCAATTGAAATTACCAACCCCAATAACATAGTGGGAACCACCTTTTCATGGACAAGAAGTGCCAACGCAAATATCACGGGGATAAACGATGGAACCGGATCCTCAATAACAGGTACATTAAACAATACCGCAACAACTGTGCAAACCATTACATTTACGATTACTGCAACTGCAAATGGATGTACTTCAACCACCACAGCTTCAGTAACGGTTAATCCAACACCTTCAATCACTGTACAACCTGTTGCTCCTGCCGCATTTTGTGCCGGATCCGGAAACAAAACCATTAGTGTAACCGCAACTGGAGTGACAACGTATCAATGGCAGAAAAGCACCGATGGTAGTTCAACTTGGAATAATGTTTCAAATGGCGCTCTATATAGCGGTACTACTACGGCAACGCTAACCCTAATCAATCCTAGTAGCGGTGAAAACGGTGCTGTTTTTAAAGTCATATTAAATAGCGCAAGCTGTCCGGTTATTTCTAACTCTACTCAAGCTTTAACAGTAAATGATTCGCCAACAGTATCGGCAACACCCGCTACGCAGACCATTTGCAGTGGAGCACCAATAACTCCAATTGCAATTACCAATCCCAATAACATAGCGGGAACCGTTTTTTCATGGACAAGAAGTGTCAATGCAAATATCACGGGGATAACCAATGGAACCGGGTCTTCAATAACCGGCACATTGACCAATACCGCAACAACAGCACAAACCATTACATTTACGATTACTGCAACTGCAAATGGATGTATTTCAACCACGACATCTTCTGTAACTGTTAATCCGGGTGTTAATATTACATTTACTGAAGGCAGCGATTTAAATTCTCAAACAATTGGCATTTGCGGTGCAATTGGGGGTGGAGGCCAAGATGATATAGATATTTTGAGTGGATATATTGCTGGTTCGGTCTTACAATGGGAATATTCTTCTAGTTCATCGGGGCCATGGACAATCGACCCTTATACAGGTACACAGTTTTATGTTGGTTCTTTCAGATCGACACTGGGGACTTATTACTTCAGGTTAAGACAAACAGCCAATGGTTGTTCAGGCTATAGTGATGTTGTTGCTTTTACCGTAAATTCAGGGACGCCTCCGGCATCACCTTCCGCTACAGGGGTGGCCAGATGCAATACAGGGACACTAACATTAACAGCCTCGGGTTGTGGAGGAACATACAGATGGTACAATTCCCAATTTGGAGGAACACTTTTAGGGTCTGGCGCTTCCTTTACAACTCCTTCGATATCTGTTACAACAACGTATTATGTATCCTGTACTGTAAGCAATTGTGAAAGTCCAAGAACCGCAGTTACGGCTTCTATAGTAGGGGCGATAACGGTTACATCTTCAGCCACGGGTACTGTTTGCAGTGGTCTTGCACAAAATTATGTGATTACAAGTTCTGACCCTACAAACTATCAATGGAGTAGAGCGGTTGTTGCCGGGGTAAGTAATAGTGCTGGTAGTGGTACAACTAATTCAATAACGGAAACACTTATTAACACAACTGCAGATCCAGTTGTTGTGCATTATATTATAATAGCAGGCTCCTGTTCGGGGACCCCATTTAATTATGATGTAACTGTAAATGTTTCACCAACAGTATTGGCTACACCCTCAACACAGCCCATCTGTACCGGATCTGCAATAACTCCAATAGAAATTTCCAATCCCAATAACATCGCGGGAACCGTTTTTTCATGGACAAGAAGTGTCAACGCAAATATCACGGGGATAACCAATGGAACCGGATCCTCAATAACTGGCATATTGACCAATACCGCAACAACTGTACAAACCATTACATTTACGATTACTGCAACTGCAAACGGATGTTCTTCCACAACCACATCTTCGGTAACGGTAAATCCAACACCCTCGATCACTGTACAACCTGTTACTCCTGCCGCATTTTGTGCTGGATCCGGAAACAAAACCATTAGTGTAACCGCAACTGGAGTGACAACGTATCAATGGCAGAAAAGTACCGATGGTGGTTCAACTTGGAATAATGTTTCAAATGGCGCTCTATATAGTGGTACTACTACGGCAACACTAACCTTAATCAATCCTGGTAGCGGTGAAAATGGTGCTGTTTTTAAAGTCATATTAAATAGTGCAAGCTGTCCGATTACCTCTAGCCCTACTCAAGCTTTAACAGTAAATGATACGCCAACAGTATCGGCGACACCTTCAACACAGACAATTTGTAGTGGAGCACCAATAACTCCAATTGCAATTACCAATCCCAATAACATAGCGGGAACCACTTTTTCTTGGACAAGAAATAATACAGCTAATGTTACAGGGATTGCCAATAGTGGAACGGGTTCCACAATAAGCGGTAGTTTGAACAACACTCAGGCAACCGCACAAACCACTATATTTACGATAACCGCAACGGCAAACGGATGTACATCAACCACCACTTCTTCAGTGACGGTAAGTCCAAGTACTGCCTTAAATATTTCATTTAACCAAACGGCGGATCAAAATACACAATCAATAGGTATTTGTGGCCAAATTGGGGGAGGTGGCCTTGATGAAAACGATGTAGATATTCGGACCGGTGGTGGTATAGCTGGGGCGACCTATCAGTGGGAATATTCGTCAGTAAGCAGTACAGGTCCATGGACAATAGATCCTTATACAGGGGTAGAGTTTTATGTTGGTTCATTTACATCTACGCCTGGGCATTATTATTTCAGGTTACGACGTACTGTAAGTGGATGCCAAGTTTATAGCGATGTTGTCGATTTTACGGTAGCAGGTACACTACCCGCTTCTCCTACAGGTGTAGGCGCGGTTAGGTGTGGTAATGGAACACTGACTTTAATGGCCTCGGGTTGTACAGGAACTAACGCAACGCTCGATTGGTATAACGCACCACTTGCCGGAACATCGGTTGGAACTGGTACTTCCTTTACTACTACTCCTTCTTTGTCTGTTACGACAACCTATTATGTTTCCTGCTCAACTGGAACGAGCGGTAACGGTACACTTTGCAGAAGCCCAAGAACAGCCGTTACCGCTACAATACAAAGTGCTGCATTAGCAACCCCGGGAATAGGAACCATTACCCAACCAACTTGTGCTTTAGCCACAGGTAGTGTGGTCATCAATAATCTTCCAGCGACCGGAGCATGGACATTAACCAGAGCTGGAACTTCTTCTGCCACTTTAAATTCATCCGGAACCAGTACAACAGTTTCCGGGCTTGTTGCTGGAACCTATACTTTTACAGTATCAATTACGGGAGGATGTACTTCATTACCTGCTAATGTAGATATCAATACCCAACCGACAACACCAACGGCTCCTACATTATCTGCTGGAGATATAAACTGTACCGATTTTACTGCAGACTGGACTCCTTCTGCAAATGCAACTGGTTATCGATTTGATGTTGCTACAGATGCAGCTTTCACTAGTATTTTGCCTGCCTATAATAATGTATTACTTGGTAGCGGTGTCCTTACCAAAAATGTAACGACAGTAACATCTGGTTTACCTTTTTACATACGAGTACGTGCCGAAAATAGTTGTGGTACCAGCGCCAATTCGGCAACATTAATAATAACAACGGCAACTAGTGGTACGGCTTTTAGCACCACCTTAGTACAGCCCAATTGTATGCTGGATAAAGGAACGATAACCGTTTCTGAAACAGTAATTGTTCCGTCTGATGAATATAGTTTTGATGATGGAGCAACGTATCAATCTTCAAACGTAAAATCGGCATTGGCACCAGGCACTTACAAAGTAAAAGTTAGAAACACTGATGGTTGTGTGACTTTATCGGCTACAGTTCTATTGAATGCTTCAGTTGCGACGACCTATTCAGCAGGAGTGTGGTCCAGTGGTCTTCCAAATGTTCTTAAAAAAGCCATATTCGCCAGTAGTTATACATTTTCAGGAAACCTAACAGCATGTTCCTGCCAAGTGAATGCGGCGGTTAATGTAACTGTTGATCCTGGATTTTCATTAGTATTAGAAAATGGATTGGATGTGTTAGGAACCGGAACCTTAACTTTTAAGAACAATGCCAGTCTAGTTCAGATCAATGATGATGCCGTCAATACAGGTTCTATCACTTATATACGCACCACTACGCCAATTCGTAGCACTGATTACACCTATTGGTCATCCCCTGTTTCCCCACAAACATTGTTTAATGTATCTCCCCAGACTGATCCCAACAAGTTTTTTGCTCGTGATGCGGTAGCAAACCAATGGGTTCAAGTATCATCAGCAACAGTTATGGAACGTGGTGTTGGTTATATTATTCGTGGACCTTTAACAGCGCCGTATACTCCGACAACATTCAATACATATACCGCTTCGTTTTTTGGTGTGCCAAATAATGGTTTAATTACACTTAGCCCAGCAGTTGCATTGGGTAAAAATTACCTTATCGGAAATCCCTATCCTTCAGCAATTAATGCTGTTGCATTTTTGCAAGCCAATCCTTTTATAGGAGCATTGTATTTCTGGACACACAATACAGCTATAACTAATAATGCATACACAACAGATGATTATGCTACTTTTAATCTAACAGGAGGTGTAGGAACAGGTTCTCCTGCACCAAGTGGAGCAACAGGTGGAGCGAACGATGCAATTCCTAATGGTAAAATTGCTTCGGGACAAGGTTTTTTTGCGTCGGCAGTAGGTACAATTGCTGAAAATGTTTATTTTAAATTTAATGATAGTATGCGAATGATAGGAGGGGCAGTAATTGATAATTCCCAGTTTTTTAAGATGGAAACCAATACAAAAACGTCCTCCAAAACAACCTCAGAAAGTAGTGTCGAAAAACATCGCATTTGGTTGAACTTTACCAATTCAGAAGGGGCATTCAAGCAAACCTTAGTGGCGTATCTTGCAGGAGCTACAAATGGATATGACTATCAGTATGACGGACTTGCTTTTAATGCGAATAAATATGTTAATTTTTATAGTGTCAATTTAGATAAAACCCTAACCATACAAGGTCGCGCTTTACCTTTTGAGATTACGGATCAAGTTCCTTTGGGTTACAAATCGACAATTGCAGGGGTTTTTGAGATCGGTATTGCTCAAGTTGAGGGTGATTTAGTAAACCATCCCGTATTTTTAGAAGATAAAACGACAAATACTATTCACAACTTAAAAAACAAACCGTATTCATTTTCTACAACAATAGGGACATTCAACGATCGTTTTGTATTACGATACACTCATAAATCTGCGAATACAGCTGATTTAGGTATTGATAAAACAAATAAACTTGTATTGGTCTCTGTAAAAAATCATCAGGCAAAAATTAATTCTTTTGATCAAAATATAGAAAAAGTGATTGTTTATGATTTGCTGGGAAGGCAACTTTATGAAAAGGAAAATATCAATAGTAATGTATTTAATTTTCCTGATTTTAGTTTAACGGAGCAATTTTTAATAGTAAAAACCCTTTTGGAAAATGGTACATGGGTTGAATCTAAAGTCGTTTTTTAGAGAACTAAAATGCAATTATTTCAATGACTGTCTATAACTCATACCAAGAGTCTAAATATTGGAAATATACTTTGCGCCTTTACGTGAAATTTGGCTTGCAAAGTCGCAGAGTTGCAAAGGGCAGAAAGAATAAAATTTGTAAAAAAATCACACAACAATATATCTTTAATTAAAAACAAGTACTATGACACCTCCACAAATTATAGGAATCATAATCGTTCTGCTCTTACTATCAGGATTCCGCATTGCTCAAGAATACCAACGAGCAGTCGTCTTTAGACTTGGACGCTTCAAAAACATAAAAGGCCCTGGACTCTACTGGATTATTCCATTAATAGAAAGACAACAACGGGTAGACATTCGAACCAAAACGGTTGATCTCGAACAACAGGAAACCATCACAAAGGACAGTGTTACCATTAAAGTGAATGCAGTACTTTGGTTCAAAATAACAAATCCTGAAGATGCAATTATTAAAGTGGCCGATTATAATAAAGCCGTTTATCAATTTTCGGTTACAGCCCTAAGAAATATTATTGGACAACACTCACTTGACGAAGTGTTGAGAGAAAGAGAAGAAATCAACGGAACACTTCAAAAAATGGTTGATTCGGCAACCGAACCTTGGGGAATTAAAATTGAAATGGTCGAGATGAAAGATGTCGAAATTCCGGAAGCCATGCAAAGAGCTATGGCTCGTGAAGCCGAAGCCATTAGAGAAAAAAGAGCCCGAATCGTAAAAGCCGAAGCCGAACTCGAAGCATCCATAAAACTAACCCAAGGGGCAAAAAAAATGGAAGAAAGTCCAATTGCACTCGAATTAAGACGCATGCAAATGCTGGCCGAAATAGGGATTGACAATAATACTACCACCGTAATTCTTATCCCATCCGACTTCACAAACGCAGCAAAAAGTTTGACAAAACTAGTCAATAAAAATAAAGCGGATTAACAACAAACTCCATGGATACTCATATTGTACAAATATTGAAAGCATTTTATATCACCCACGATGTAAAATGCTTTGTGGTTGAAAAACCCTCTGGATACGATTTTGTTCCAGGGCAAGCTACCGATGTTTCCATAAACCATCCCGATTGGAAGGATAAATTGCGTCCCTTTACCTTCACCAATTTAAGGGAGCAAAATTATCTCGAATTTATGATTAAAATATACAAGGATCACGATGGGGTAACCAATAAGTTAGGCAGCACAAATGCCGGAGCCGAATTGATTCTTCATGATGTTTTCGGAGCCATTCAATACAAAGGTTCGGGGACTTTCATTGCTGGTGGAGCGGGCATCACCCCATTTATTTCCATCTTCCGCGATTTGTACCAAAAACATCACATTACAGGAAACAAACTCATTTACAGCAACAAAACTACAGAGGACGTAATCATGTCCGAAGAATTACAAAAAATGCTTAAGAACGATTTCTTGAAATTATACACCCGGGAAAACGTGATGGGCTTTCTGGAAAAAAGAATAGATCGCAATTTTTTGATTGAAAAGATAGTGGACTTCAGTCAAAATTTTTATGTGTGCGGTCCCAAAGAGTTCGTAAAAAGCATCAGCAAAAGCTTATTAGACCTCGGTGCCACAGCAAATACCGTAATTTTCGAAAAGTAATAAAATACTAAATAAAAGCATCATTTGGGCGGGACCCCATAAGAAAAAGGGGCTTATTTATGTTAGTCATGAGTTGCCCCTTTCTCTTATGCTGTCGGGCTATCCACGCTACTTCGGTAGCTAGTTTCTATCCCTCACGCGGTCACACTAAACTTTTGGCAATTCAAACCAGAATATCATTATACGCAAATTTTCAATTAGCTAAAAAACAGTAACACACCTTACTCTAAGTCTTCAACCAAACTTAGATTGCATTAAAAAATATTCATACAATTACCAATATTGCAAATATTTTTAAGATACTTGTAAAATAAACAAATATTTACTTAATTTATAAAAAAAATACGATTTAGATTTTACACCAAAATTAAAAAACAATATGAATATCGCTACCTGTCCAACATTTACACCCCAAGAAGCTTTACTGGTTTTAGAACAAGAATGGGGAATTTCAGGATCGCTAAAACCATTAGACAGTTATCTGGATCAAAATTTTCTAGTCGAAAAGTCATGTGGAGAAAAATTTGTCCTTAAAATTGCCAATGTTGAAACGCCAGAACCTTGGCTGGATTTACAAAACAAAGCGCTGATTCATTTGGAAGGAGCCGTTATTCCAAGAATAATCCTTTCCTATCAAGAAAAACCTATGCTTTTTGTCCAATCGCATTGGTGGAGACTCTTGAGTTTTCTGGAAGGAACCATGCTTTCTACTGTTCCCTTTCGTTCACATAAACTATTGCAAAATATTGGTGAATTTGTTGGAGGAATTTCAAATCAATTGGCTTCGTTTACCCATGAAGCTGCCGAAAGACCCTTGCAATGGGATTTGCAACAATCTGCCTCCTTACTGGAAAACTGGGTCACTTTTGTAGAGGACAAAAAAACAAAAAACAGCATTTTGGCCATCATGGAAAATTGGAAAGCCAAAGTTCCCGAAATGGCCAAAGTACGCCGAAGCATCATCCACGCCGATTTAACCCGATACAATCTTTTACTGGATGATTCAGGGGAACAAATACAAGGAATCATCGATTTTGGAGATGTTTGTCTCTCTTGGACCATTGGGGAATTAGCCGTTTTAGTATTGGAATCAGCTATGACTGGAAGCCCAACACCATTTGCAGATGCATATGAAGTCATAAAATCCTATCATGCCATTTTCCCTTTAACAAAAGAAGAAATTCTATTATTATATCCCTTAATACAACTTAGATCTGCAACAATAGTAAGCGCTTCTGCCAGACAATTGTCCATGGAACCCGATAACGAATACGTACGCAAACAAGCCATTGCCGATCAGGAAATGTTTCATCAATTATATTTAGAAAAAAATGATTTTGCCACTGCCCTATTTCTAAAAGCATGCAATATGTCATTCGATAAACAAGACAACACGCTGCTTTATTTAAAGAATAAAAATTGCGACCCCATATTAAAAAATGAAAATGTACCCAACACCATAGACATTAGCCCGTCATCAGGTATTTATAATGAAGGAGCCTGGAATGATTTTGCAAAATGTAAAAAAAACATCACCGACCAATTACTAAATGGATTTGGCAGTACTTCATACGGTACGGCAACCATAAAACCTTACACATCAAACAACAAAGAGAGTGAAACTATCGCTTTAGGAATTTATGCTTTCGCTCCAACTGCAACGGAAATTTATGCGCCTGTTGATCTTATATTAGAAAAAAAAACAGAGGATAAACATACCTTTAAAACTGACGCCTTCTACATCCATTTATATGGAATTGAAACCACTTTAAAAGAAGGCAAAAAAGTATCACAAGGGGATTTTTTAGGCAACATTGCCCTAGAAAATTCAAGTTCTTCTTTTCCATCCCATGTCTATGTTCAGATGGATGTTTCGGGTCATGCTCCTGCTTTTTGCAAACCCAGCGAAAGTATCGGTTGGCTAGCATTATGTCCTAATCCTTCTTCTTTTTTAGGAATTGAACAAGAAGTGAAACCCAATAATCACAAAATAGAAACATTGGAGCATCGCAGGGATAAAGTCATTCAGCAAGCACAAGAATATTATTATCAAAAACCTATGAACCTTGTTCGAGGTTGGCAACAATATCTCATTGCCGATGATGGTCGGATATATCTGGACGCCATAAATAATGTGGCCCATATTGGACATTCCCATCCAAAAGTGGTTGAATCGGCTACTGATCAATTAAAAAAACTGAATACCAATGCTCGTTTTTTATATGAAGACAACATCAATTATGCGGAGCGATTATTAAAGCATTTCCCGGAATCTTTACAAGTTATTTTTTACACCTGTACCGGAAGCGAGGCCAATGATTTGGCTTTGCGTTTGGCAAGAGCCTACACCAATCAAAATGACATACTCGTAATTGATGGCGAATACCACGGAAATACAACTGCAGTTGATGAAATAAGCACTTGTTTGATGGATAACCCAACAGCTTCCAAAAGCGTTCGTCCCTTTACCCATCCATTACTACAGCCCAATACCTATCGAGGAAAATATAAAGCGGATGTGCTCAATGTAGCCGAATTATACGCCCAAGATGTCGATGAAAAAATTGCATTTATACATTCCCAAGGTCGTGGCGTTGCTGCCTTTATATCCGAATCATTATTGGGTTCCGGCGGTGGTGTCGAAATGCCAAAAGACTATTTAAATAAAGTGTATGAATCTGTCCATAATGCTGGTGGTGTTTGTATAGCCGATGAAGTCCAAATAGGTTTTGGCCGAATGGGAAGTCATTTTTGGGGATTTCAAAAAGAAGGTGTTTTACCCGACATCGTCACGCTGGGAAAACCCATGGGGAATGGACATCCGATTTCGGCAGTAATTACAACTCAAAAAATTGCCGATGCTTACAAAGAAAAATACACCTATTTCAACACCTTTGCCGGAAATCCCGTTTCTTGTCAAATTGCCAATACCGTTTTGGAGGTCATTGAAAACGAAAAACTTCAGGAAAATGCAGCTACCGTGGGTAACTTCTTTAAGGAAGAATTAGAAAAACTAATTGACGAATTCGAATCTGTTGGTGCTGTTTACGGACATGCCATGTATTTGGGAGTCGATTTGGTAAAAGACAAAAAATCGAGAACGCCAGACAGTCAAAAAGCCTTGTGGGTATCGGAAACAATGAAACAAAACGGAATTATAATTTACCCAACGGGTGATTATTACAACATTCTAAAAATAAAACCACCGCTTTGTTTTACTTTAGAAAATGTAAAATTCTTGGTTGATACTTTGAGAATGATTTTAACCAAAATGGAAGATTAAATTTCAAAAAAAATCTGAAATTCAGCAGCTTTCATCTCACAAAAGGATAATTTTATAATGTAAAAAAAATTAACCATTAAGAAATTAAGGTTCATTAAGATTCAATGCTTAATGAACCTTAATTTCTTAATGGTTGAAAATAAATCAAAAATTGAATTGTTACTTATGCAAGTAATTCTATTTTTTAAAATTTGAAATGCCGGCTTTTAACCAAGTTCCATATTCTGCAACGGGTACATAACTAATAGTTGGCTGTTCTTTGTTCAGATTATTTCCTTGCAAATCGGTCAAAACATACAAAGGCTGTGTATTGGTATGGTATTTTGAGATCATAAAATCAGTCCATTTATCGCCAATCGTTTCAATTTCTGCTCCCGTAGATTTAGATATAAATTGTTCGCTTTTTGGTAATTCCCGTTTGTCATCCACATACAAAGAAATGAGCACCACTTCGTTATTCAGAATCGGAAGTATACTTGCATCCGACCAAACATTGTTTTCCATTTTTCGGCAATTCACACAGGCATGCCCCGTAAAGTCAAGCATTATGGGTTTGTTTACCGTTTTGGCATAAGCAAGGCCTTTGTCATAATCATCAAAAACAACGATTTGATTTGGCCCCAATTTGGCCCCTTCTGGCAAAGCGACAGTGGACGCGCTTCCTGGACTGGAATTACCCACGCCAAATGGACTTTCACTATATTCCATAGGTGGAGGAAATGCACTTATTAATTTAAGCGGTGCACCCCATAGACCTGGTATTAAATAAATGGTAAATGACAAAACGAGCAAACCTAAAGACAATCGTCCTACAGAAATATGCGTTATTTGACTGTCATGAGGCAATGTAATTTTTCCAAATAAATAGAATGCCAGTGTTCCAAAAATAGCAATCCAAATTACCAAAAATACTTCTCTTTCTAACAAATGCAGTTGCAAAACCAAATCGGCATTGGATAAAAATTTGAATGCCAGAGCCAATTCCAGAAATCCTAGAACCACTTTAACGGTATTCAACCATCCTCCTGATTTTGGTAAAGAATGCAACCAACCCGGAAACATAGCAAAAAGCATAAAGGGTAAGGCTAAGGCCAAAGAAAAACCTAACATCCCTATTATTGGGGCAATTCCTCCTTTGGAAGCGGCTTGTACCAATAATGTTCCAACAATTGGCCCCGTGCAAGAAAAGGATACAATCGCAAGAGCCAATGCCATAAATAATATTCCAATAATTCCTCCTCTATCAGCTTGGCTATCGACTTTATTCGCCCAAGAATTAGGCAACATAATTTCAAAAGCCCCTAGGAAAGAAGTCGCAAATACCACCAATAAAACAAAGAATATAATGTTGAACCAAACATTGGTTGACAACGCATTGAGCGCATCGGCACCAAAAATCCAAGTAACCAGAAATCCTAACAACACATAAATTAATATGATTGAAATTCCATAAATAATGGCATTTTTAATTCCGGCTGCTTTGGTTTTACTCTGTTTGGTAAAGAAACTAACCGTCATTGGAATCATTGGAAAAACACAAGGAGTCAACAAGGCTGCAAATCCAGAGAAAAATGCAATAAAGAAAATAGACCACAACCCTCTTTGTGAAGCAGGTTTCGGTTGTTCAATTGCAGTTTTTTCAACAGGTGCAACACTTTCTTCTTTTACCGCAGCAACTCCTGGAACTGAATCCACTTTTGCAGTATCCATTTTCACAATAGCTGCTGTAGTAGTTGCAGTAGTTGTTACTTCAACTGTTGGTATTTTGAAAGTGAATTTCTTTTCTAGATTGATGCATACTTCTTTGCACACTTGATAATTCAAGTCGGCTTCAATAGTGGTAATCTTTGGGTTTACCAGCTTTATTTCTTGTTGAATTCGAGCTTTATCATGGAAGAAAGTTTCATTTACTCCAAAAATATCATTGAATGCCGTGGTGGTTTTGCTTTCTTTGGCTTTGCCAACTAAATTAAAATTCCCTTTTTGATCTTTAAAAATAATCTCCAAAGGCAGTGGACCACCATCTGGAGTAAATTGAGAATACAAATGCCATTCTTTTTCTATAACGCCATTAAAGGTTAAAATATAATTGGTCTCCGATTTCTTTTCAATTTTAGTGGTCCATTTTACTGGATCCAAAATCTGCGCATTACCTTTGGCGAAAGCCAAAACAACAAGAAGTATAACTATTATTTTTTTCATTTTTTATTTTCTATTTTCTAATTTTCTCTTTTCTATTCTCTTTTTTCTAAAATCTAAACTCTATTCTCTAAAATCTATCCTAAGTATATTTTTTGTTGTGTTTTCTGTTCTAAACCGATGGTCTGCCCGAATCCCCACAACCCAAACTATTTCATTATTCGAATTCGAACATAAAAGCCAAGTATTTTCTTTATCAAGTAACGATAATTTTTCATCTTTAAAAAGTTTACTTACTTTTTTTGACTTTCCATCCATCCCAAAAGGCTGAAAAACATCTCCTTTATCCCATCTACGTAAAACTAACGGGTAAACCAACTTATCTGCATCTACAAATATAGTTCTATTTGATCCTACCGAAATGTCCGCTACTTTGCATAAGTTCAAATTTAAGGGAATCTTAACTTCTGTTTGGCCTTCTTCAATAAAAACCACTTCTTGAGAATCTCTATTTTTTGTTGGAGACAAAATCAACGAATCCCTGTCTTTAAGCAGTCTAAAATCAGTAGCGAAAACTTGTTTACCAGACTGACTATTGACCAAATCATAAATATCTTTCCAAGCCGTAAACCCAAATTCTTTAAGCCATTGGTATAAATAGGATTGATAATTGGGCAACTTCAACAATTGATTTAAATCAAAATAAATGTGATCGCCTTCTTCTCTGGCCACTTGCTGATACACCATAATAGTGGCATCTTCAATCATTGCCAATGACTCTTGCAGATAACTTTCGGTCTTTAGAAATGAAGTGATAAAGTTGGGATTTAATTCCTTCAAAATCGGAATCAAATGATGCCTGATTTTATTTCTTAAATATTTATCGGAGGCATTACTGCTGTCTTCTCTCCATTGAAGGCTCTGCTGTTTGGCATAATTTTCAATTTCAAGGCGGGAAGCAAATAATAAGGGGCGAACTATTTTATCATTCTGTTCCGGAATTCCTGTTAATCCATCCAATCCTGTTCCTCTGGTGAGATTGATTAGAAACGTTTCCAGATTATCATCGGCGTGATGCGCAGTAAGTATATAATCATAGTTTTCGGTATCTAATAACTCATAAAACCAATTGTATCGCAACTCCCTTGCAGCTACTTGTGTAGAGAGTTTATAATCTTTTGCGAAAGCTTCCGTATCAAATTGAGTTACAAAAAGGGGTATCGCATTTGCGGCAGCATACTCTTGAATAAATTTTTGATCGCCAAAACTTTCTACTCCTCGAAGCTGAAAATTACAATGGGCAATTGCTATTTCATAATTCAATTGTTGCATTAAATGCAATAAAACAATGCTATCCAAACCTCCACTAACGGCAAGAAGCAGTTTTTTTTGTTTTAAAAAAGGAATATGGTTCTCGATATGGTTTTGAAGTAGTGCTCTCATGTATCAAAAATACTGAATATTATTTAATCCTTTCGATTAAGATTCTCAAGTTTGTATTATTGTAAAACCTCCAGCATTGCCTTTGCTTTGAGCAAACATTCTTCGTATTCTTTTTCGGGAATGGACAATGAAGTTATGGCACTTCCCACCGAAAACGAAACGTACTGATTCTCTTGATTATACAAAATACTACGAATCACCACATTAAAATCGAAGTCGCCGTTTGGTGCAAAATAACCCACCGCGCCACTATACAATCCACGTTTTGATTCTTCGAGTTCTTCAATGATTTTCATTGTGGCAAATTTAGGAGCTCCGGTCATACTTCCCATGGGAAAAGTGGTTTTCAAAGCATCAACAGCACTATATTGAGGGTTTAGTTTTGAAGTAATGGTAGAAATCATTTGGTGTACTTGCAAAAAAGAATAAATACCACAAAGTTCTTTTACTTCAACGCTTGCTTTTTGGGCCGTTCGAGACAAATCGTTCCGAACCAAGTCGGTTATCATGATATTCTCGGCTCGTTCTTTTGGATCTAAAGCTAAACTGTTTTTTGATTTTTCATCTTCCAATGGATCCAAAAATCGCTTCGCAGTTCCTTTTATAGGCTGGGAAATAAGATTATGTCCTTCTTTTTTCAAATACCGTTCTGGAGAAGCCGAAAGTAAAAACTGTTTGTTATTCTTAAAAAAAACGGTGAATGGAGCTTGCGAAATCTCATTTAGTTTCAAGAATTTCTCTAATGGATCAATTGTTGCATTGTCTGCATAAAACTCCATACAAAAATTAGCCTCATAAATATCCCCGTGATGAATGTGTTCCAATATAGTTGAAACTTTATTCAGGTAACTCTCTTTAGCAATTCGTTGCTTTATTTCAATTTTTGAATTCTGAATACTATTATTGTACTCATCAGAACTGAACACCGAACACTGAACACTGAACACCTCATCTAAGTCATCCTTTACTTCGTCCTCACACATATTGAGGTATTGAATTTCAAGTTGATTCCCCTTCAATAAAAGTATTTTTTTGGGTTGAAAGAAAAATAAATCCGAAAAATTCAATCCATCATAATTATTGGACTGCAAATGTTCCGTATCATTTTTTAAATCATAGGTCAAGTATCCAAATAACCAGTCTTTGGTTGTTTGCTGATACTGCTTTAAATCTTCAAAAGCATTGTGATAATCGGTTTTTATAGACGTAAAAGCATCCACTGCCAACACACAATCGTAACTCGAAAATTCGTTTGAAAAGGAATTACTGTCTAGAAAAGTTATTTCTCGAAATTGTTGTCCCCAAGTGATTAACTGTTGTTTAAACAGTATTGGATTTTCAATATACTTATGAATGGATGTTCTCAAAAATTAGGCTATTTATGAACTTCAAAATTACGATAAAAAAATCGCTACTCAAGAAGAAGATCCAAAAAATAGGGGGTCTATTTATTTAAAGATTAAAAAAAATGAATAGTTGTTAAATAATTATACATTCCTACACAAACATATTCTTATTTCAACCAAAATGGCAAACAAAAAGTTAATAAATGATTTTAATCTGAACAATTTTAACTATATTTGTTAGTGAGATGAACGTAGCTATCCCCAAAAAGTTACTATATGGTAAATGGATAAAAAAGGTTATTCAAGGCAAGTAATCACAAATAGTTAACTGAATATTTAACCCTAAAAACTTTAAAATATGAAAATTGCGACTATCCTTGTAAGGACTTTAATTGGTCTAGTACTAATTTATGTGTCGATAGCTTATTTCTTTAATTTACTGCCAGACTATGTTAGTGCTGGAGATTTTAAGGCTTTTCAGATTGGTTTAATCTCTTCAGTTTATTTAATGCCTATGGTAAAAACAGTTGAATTACTATGCGGCCTCTCCTATGTTTCTGGTCGTTATGTAACTCTATCGAACATTATAGTTTTGCCTGTTAGCATAAACATATTATTTTTTAATTTTTTCGTAAATACAAATGGATTACCTCTTGCTTTATTTGTTTTTTTGGGCAACTTATTTTTGATTCAGCAATATTGGAAAAATTATAAAAGTTTATTTACAGTTTAATTTCAAACACCCTATTTAAACGTAAATCCCGTCTCATTTTTTTCTGATGAGACGGGTAAAACGCAAACCGTTTAAAAATCAATGTTCATGTTTATTTGTATAAAAAACAATTAGATTTATACGAACCTTCTACAAATAAATTAACTTTAAGAAATTAAATCATGAAAATTGCCACTATTATTATTCGGTCGTTACTTGGACTATTGCTGTTATTTGCGTCCATTAGCTACTTTTTTCATTTGTTCCCTGAACCTCCTTTGACAGGAAACATAAAACTTTTCAATGAAGGAATCAAAGCTTCGGGCTACTTAATGCCCTTGGTAAAAACCGTAGAACTAGTTTGTGGATTGTCTTTTGTAACAGGAAAATTCAACAAATTGGCTTATATCGTATATATGCCCGTTTCAGTAAATATTATGTTTACCCACATTTGTCTGGCTCCAGAAGGAATTCCTGTAGCACTATTTGTATTCCTGTCGAATATATTCTTAATTTACAGCAAATGGGATAGTTATAAAGGATTGTTTGAAGCGTAACATCGATCCTTTTTTCATCAAAAAACCCCGTCTCATTTTTTATAACGAGACGGGGTTTTATATTTTTAAAACTTAAACTATACGTGCAAAGCTCTATTATCTGTAGCGGCCAATGCTGCTTCTTTTATCGCTTCCGCAAAAGTAGGGTGTGCGTGTGACATTCTTGAAATATCTTCGGCAGAGGCTTTGAATTCCATTGCAGTAACGGCTTCGGCAATCAAATCGGCAGTTCTGGCTCCTATCATGTGCACTCCAAGAACTTCATCCGTTTTGGCATCGGCAAGAATTTTTACAAATCCGTCAAGATCTCCACTTGCTCTGGCACGACCTAATGCTTTGAATGGAAAACTTCCCACTTTGTATTCTACTCCAGACGCTTTCAATTGTTCTTCGGTTTGTCCTACAGCAGCCACTTCTGGCCATGTGTAAACCACACCTGGAATCAAGTTGTAATCGATATGTGGTTTTTGACCCGCCAAGATTTCAGCAACCATAGTTCCTTCTTCTTCGGCTTTGTGTGCTAGCATCGCTCCACGAACCACATCACCAATAGCGTAGATATTAGAAGTCGAAGTTTGTAAATGATCGTTTACTTCCACCATTCCTCTATCCGATATTTTAACTCCTGCTTTATCGGCATTCAATCCATCCGTGTACGGACGACGACCTACAGATACTAGAGAATAATCTCCTTCTAAGGTGATCGTTTCTCCTTTTGCATTTTCTGCTTGAACAATTACAGCATCACCATTTCTTTCTACCGATTTCACTTTATGTGAAACGTAGAATTTCATTCCTTGTTTCTTCAAGACTTTTGTCAATTCTTTGGACAAAGCACCATCCATTCCCGGTACGATTCTGTCCATGAATTCCACAACCGAAACTTGCGCTCCCAGTCTTAAATACACCTGACCTAACTCGATTCCGATAACTCCACCACCAATAATTACCAAGTGTTTTGGCACTTCTTTAAGGCTTAACGCTTCGGTAGAAGTGATGATTCTTTCCTTATCTATTTTGATAAACGGCAACGAAGATGGTTTTGAACCGGTTGCGATAATGATGTTTTTACCTTCAATGGTTTCAGAAGTTCCATCGGCTTTGGCAATAGCTACGTGAGTTGCATCCACAAATGAACCTAAACCATTAAAAACGGTAACTTTATTTTTGTCCATCAAGTAATTAATACCGCCTGATGTTTGATCTACTACGCCTTGTTTGCGAGCAATCATTTTTTCTAAATTTACTTTTACTTCTCCAGAAACTTCGATTCCGTGATCTGCAAAATGCTTAATCTCTGCATAATGATGAGAAGAAGACAACAATGCTTTTGATGGAATACAACCAACATTAAGGCAAGTTCCTCCTAAAGTGGAATATTTTTCTATAATGGCAGTTTTAAAACCTAATTGTGCGCAACGAATAGCTGATACATATCCGCCTGGCCCAGAACCTATAATGACTACGTCAAATGAACTCATAGTATTGATTTTTTGTTTTTAAGTGGTGCAAAATTAAGGAATAAAGTTTTGTTTAAAGTTTAAAGTTTAAGGTTTTTTGTTCGAATTATAACGATTTTCTCAAGAATTACATATAAGTCTTTTAAATAACTCAAGTAAATCATAAATTACTTTTTATAGCAACAGTCTTAACACAACAATTGCAATTTGCAAGAATTCATTAAAAAACAAATATCGACCAAAACAAATACATTCCAAATTCAAACAAAAATTATACTAAATATCGTCTTATTTTCTTTAGTTTTGTGCGAAATTATTTTAAAAAAAATGAAAAAATTATTATACATATCTAGCGTTTCTTTACTAGCTTTCACATCTTGTTCTAATCCTAATGACTCTTTAAAGGATCCGACAAAAATGTTGGTGCAAAAAGTCATTTCTAAAGAAAACGATGGAAAAACATACTCGTCTGAATTAATCTATAACGGCAATAAAATAGTTAGATATGGAAATATCATTTACACTTACACTGGAGACGTTATCACAAAAGAAGCTTCCGATTTTTACACCTATGATTTTGTATATGACAATGAAAAACTAGCCTACTATAAAGAACATTTTACTAATGAGTCTTTATCAAAAAAAGTTGTTTATACTTACAATGCTGACGGAACAATTTCTTTTAAAGAATATCAAATTTTCAATTCAGCCGAAAAGGAAGTAGCGACTGGTACACTTACATTTAAAGATGGTAATCTTGTAAAAAAAGAAACCTTAGATAAACGTAATATTGAAAATGTGACTCAAATTACAATAAAAAAATATGACACTAAAAATAGTCTATATAAGAATATCTTGGGTTGCAACTTATTGTTTGATGACGAAAGGTTTTTGAGTCAAATGAACAACAATTCAAACAATATATTAAAATCGACTACAACTAGATCGGATAATAAAGCATTTTTCTCAGATTCTCTTATAAAAAATATTAGCAGATTTGAATACAAATATAATTCAAATGATTTTCCTATCGTAAGAAGAGATTTTGATGAATACGGAAACAGCAATTATACATTCGAATACTTTTACTAATATTTCATATCCCCATGGTATTTACCTTGTATAAAAATATACGAATTAGTAAATCCGCCCCTATCGGTCAGTTCGAGTAGATTTTTAAAGTTTAAAAAATTAGTTTCTTAAAACCAAAAACCCTTTACTTTAAAAATCATTTCGAGAACTCTTGTGTAACGAAGGCTTCTCTATACAATTTTTAATAGTAAACCTGTCGTATTTCTATTAAAAATCACTCGACGAGACTGATATAACCGCTTAACCTAATGACATTGATCGCTCGGTCTAAATCTTAAATCAAAAATCTTAAATCATTTTATAAATTATTCCTTAACTTAATTAACCTTCCCTAAACCTCCACCACCGTGGTGTTCTTGACTTCACTTATCATAAATGTGCTGTGGGTACTACCAATATGCTCCAGTGTGGTGAGTTTGGTTACCAAAAAAGCGCGGTACGCTTCCATATCTTTTACCACGATCTTTAGGATATAATCGTAATCGCCGCTTACATGATGGCATTCCAATACTTCTTTGAGTTGCACGACTTGTTTCTCGAAGGTATCGATAAACTCTTTGGTGTGCTGAACGAGTTTGAGGTGGCAAAAAACCACAAATCCCTTTTCGATTTTCGAATGGTTGAGCAAAACCACATATTTGTCTATAATCCCTTCCCGTTCCAGTTTTTTGATGCGCTCATACACTGCCGTAACCGAAAGGTTGAGCTTTAAGGACAGTTCTTTGGTGGTTTTCTTGCAATCGGTTTGTAGTAAGTACAATAGTTTTTTGTCGGTGGCGTCGAGTGTCATTGTTTTTTGGTTTTCGGTTATCAGTTATCGATTATCAGTTATCGGTTATCGGTTATCGGTTATCCGTTTTCTGTTTTCTGTTTTCTGTTTTCTGTTTTCTGTTTTCTGTTTTCTGTTCAATGTCGTTTCCTTAAGACGGTTTGTCAAGTCGAGTCCATTCGGCTTCGCTCAGGATAAACTTGAGTCGAGACCAAGCGCTGAGTCTCGACTTCGCTCGACTTGACAACTACACTAACAACTTCTGACTTATTACGGAAACGACATTGATTCTCTATTCTCTATTCTCTATTCTCTATTCTCTATTACGGCTTTTGAAATGAAATAAAATCTAGCAATTTATTATTCTGACTCTAAAATTAGAAAAATAATTTACACTTATTCTATTTTATAGTTTTAAAATCTAATATTCTTATCTTAGGTTGATTATTAATCCGTAAAGTTTTTATTTTGAACTAGGAACTTTGAACCACCAAAGTGCCCTAGCCCCGATAGTAGCGGCATTCTTTTACTTTTTCCTTTAAAAATTAAAAGATACAGCGAATAGCGGGATTAGCTTCTAATCAAAAAAAACAACCATTAAAGAACTATGAAAAATTTCAATCCCGCTAACAACATTCAGGATTTACAGTATTTTGGCGAATTTGGTGGCGTCAACCCATCGATTTCCGATTCTTCGACCTATACATTTCTTTCGGCCAAGACCATGTTCGACACCTTTGAGGGCAATATGGAGGGCTGCTATTTGTATTCCCGCCACTCCTCGCCCAGCAATTTGTACCTCGACAAAGCCCTAGCGGCAATGGAAGGGACAGAAACAGCCAACGTTTCGGCCTCCGGAATGGGCGCCATCACCCCTACTCTATTGCAGTTGTGCGGTGCCGGCGATCACATAGTGTCGAGCCGAACCATTTATGGTGGAACCTACGCGTTCCTGAAAAACTTCACGCCAAGATTGGGCATCACGACCACCTTTGTGGACATCACCAAACTAGACGTTGTCGAGGC
>Ga0184629_10000107_pt1 | contig 33108 bp, 31 predicted proteins | sample PLM4_32_b1_FD_133158 | JGI IMG/M metagenome (GOLD analysis project Ga0184629, IMG submission 133158) | Groundwater sediment microbial communities from an aquifer in East River, Colorado, USA - PLM4_32_b1 | ecosystem: Environmental > Terrestrial > Soil > Riparian zone | place: USA: East River...
CAGCTGACAAAAGTACCGATAGCGGTAGGCGAACAATTTGGTGACCGGTGGGATATCAATGAGTTAATCGAAAACAGACTGATTGATTATTGCCGGATAACACTACCAAACTCGGGCGGCATATCTGAACTTAAGAAAATTGCAGCGATTTGTGAAACACACTATGTAGGCATGATCCCGCATTTTACAGGGCCATTATCAACGGCGGCTTTGGTTCATGTATTAGGGTCCAGTAGTCCGTCACGTTGCCTGGTTGAATTAGTGGGTGGAGAAACTGAAAAACCATCCTATTTTAATGAAGAATATTTGCTTTTTAAAAATGGTAAAATGTTTCTGAACCCGAGTCCTGGATTAGGGGTAAAGTTTGATCCTAAGAAAGCAACGTTTGTTATGGAAGTGGTGACGAAAACAAAGTTCCCCCATCCGACTTTGCAAAGCAAAGATGGATCTGTTCATGGCTGGTAATTTCTATTTTCAATCTGCGCTTTATGACAACCATAAAAAATTACCGATGGATCGTTGTCGTTTTACTATTCTTTGCTACTACCATAAATTACCTTGATCGTCAAATAATAGGATTGCTTAAGCCTATTTTGGAAAAGGAATTTGACTGGACGGAGACTGATTTTGCCCGCATTGTGATGGCCTTTACCGCGGCGTATGCGATTGGTCTATTGGTTTCCGGAGGTGTCATTGATAAAATCGGTACAAAAGTAGGGTATACTATTACGGTTGTCGTGTGGAGTGTGGCCGGTATGTGTCATGCCCTTGCCAAAAGCGCTGTTGGTTTTGGCATCGCCAGGGTTGGGTTGGGATTAGGGGAAGCTGGCAACTTTCCGGCGGGAGTGAAAACAGTTGCTGAGTGGTTCCCGGACAAAGAAAGGGCGCTGGCAACGGGCATCTTTAATGCGGGTACAAGTGTTGGCGTGGTGCTTGCACTGCTGATTGTACCCTTGATATTAAACTATTATGGATGGCAGGAAGTATTCTGGATAACGGGTGCTCTCGGATTTGTGTGGCTGTTCTTTTGGTTACTCCTTTATGATATACCCTCAAAGCAAAAACGATTGTCACCGGAAGAGCACGAATTCATCAAGCGTGGGCAAGGGCCGAAAGAAAATGATAGCGTGGAAAGGAGTTCGATTAAATGGCAACGGCTATTTACATTTCCGCAGACATGGGCCTTTATTACAGGCAAGGGTCTGATCGATCCGATCTTTTGGTTTTTTTTATTTTGGCTGCCATCGTATTTCTCCTCGACCTTTAGCCTGAATCTCAGAAAACCGAGTTTGGAATTGATGATTATCTACGCCGCAACTACGGTTGGAAGTATCGGGGGAGGGTATTTTTCCTCGTGGCTGATCAAACGGGGATGGTCAGTTCTTCGCGCCAGAAAAACAGCACTATTATTATTTGCGCTATTGGAGGTATCCATTATTCTTGCACAATTTGCCACTAGTACATGGGTTGCAGTGGGGCTGATAAGCCTCGCAGTTGCTGTTCACCAGGCCTGGGCTACAAATGTTTTTACGATGGCTTCTGATATGTTCCCCACAGAGGCCGTAAGTTCAGTGGTCGGTATTGGAGGCATGGCTGGAGCTGTTGGGGGCATCCTTTTTCCAATACTGGTTGGTACTTTATTGGACAGTTATAAAGCTGCCGGAAATTTAGTGGGCGGATATAATGTGCTCTTTACGCTTTGTGGTTTTACATACCTGGTTGCATTGACCATCATTCATTTGCTGACGCGTAAAAAAGAAAAAGTAAAACTTAGTCAGATACAGTAAGGTTAACTTGGTCTTATTTTAATCTGCGCACGACCGCGCTCAAATCCATATTGAATTTTTGTCTTGGAGGTAAATCTGCAGTGATGATTTTCATTTTTCTTTCCTTAAGGTCCATCCAATGCTGCCAACCAGTACGAGCAGCATTAGCCAGGACGATGCTGTCGTGACTTTGTTTCCGGTGAGATAAGGTTGTGGCTGAAATTTAAATTCAATAGTATGTTTTCCCGAAGGTATGATTAACGCACGAAGCACATAATCGGCGCGAATGATCGCTGCCTCTTTTCCATCAATCGTTGCTATCCATCCTTTTGGATAATAAATCTCAGAGAAAACAGCAAACCCATTTTCCTGGGAGTGACTTTCATACTTCAAGCCATTGGGATTGTGTTCGACAAGGTCAATGGTAGCAGCGCTGTCAAATGCGAAACTTTCAACGCTAAACTCAGAACTATTCACTACGGCTGTTTGACGCGTATTCAGATCACACACCTTATTAAGCTCTTCTGTTGGTGAATTTACAGGAACAACCTCGTGCACAAACCACGCGTTCCCATTCGCCGTAGCATTAGGGATGATGTTATCCCGCAGCGGACCGAATACCATATACTTAATGTTAAGCATATTGATTACGCCGTAACGATTAAAATCCATTTTTCCTGCCTGAACACTCTGAATTAATTCATTGGTCTGTTTGAATAAACATGAATCATACAGGTCCTGATAACGTCTTAATTTAACGCCATGATAACCGCCAACAGAATGATGGAAATAGGATGTCCGGGCTTCCAAAAATGGACGTTCCTGGGGATTAATATTGTAAACACGATAATGCGATTTGTCCTTCAGAATTTCCTGATCTGCTTCTGTGATAGGGAAGACTGCACTTTCACGCTTACGTTTATAATTTTCTTTTGTGAAGTAACGGCTGTCCACGATCGCGAGATCCAGGGTGATCATCAACATCAAAAATGCATAAAATGCCAGAGGCGATATTTTTTTCCAAACCTCAAAATAAATCACCATGAATGCAGCAAAAACAAATGCCAGGGAGCGAAATGCATCACTCCGCAAAAGACTCTTTCGATCATCTGCTAAAGCATTAATAAACCAGGGCGGAAGCTGTTCTTCACCTTCTTTCATGAAACTTAGCATTCCTGCAAAGAGTAAGAACAACAAACATAGGCCGCCGGTGATACCAAATGCCATGAGTAATTTTTTCTTACTTGCTTTGGTTAATCCTTGCTGCATGATTTTCTCCAGTCCAAGTAATCCCAGCAGGGGCATGGAAAATATTATCATGATAACGGTAAAGGTCACTGACCTTAATTTATTATAGCCAGGAAGGTAATCGAAAATAAAGTAATTGAACGTTTCAAAATTACTTCCCCAGCTCATCATGACAGCGAGAATACAAACAGGCACAAGCCACCAAACGTATTTCTTTTCTGCAAAAGCGATCCCCACGGCAAAAAGAAAAACAATAATAGCTCCGGCATAATAAGGTAGAGGAGTTTGAGGTCCCCAGTATGCGGAAGTATAGTAGGCGAGTTGGTTTGATGTCTGTTCGTTCCCGGAGCGAACCAATGCCTTGTAAACTTTACTTTCACGATCGGCAGCAAGTAAATTACTGCCACTTCCACCATAAAAGTTGGGGATCAATAAGGTCATGGGTTCCAGGATGGCGTAGTTATAGTCAAAAGCATAACTCTTGCTAAGTCCGGTAGATTGTTCAGTTGCTCCAAGAGAAACTAATTCAGACTTTCCCCGGGAATAGGTTGTGTATTCTGTTATGGCCCACATCGGTCCGAAGAAAGTACCAACGGCAATAACGACCGCGGGAATAAGCGATCCCAGCGATTTAAAGAATGACACCGTTTTCTTTTCTTTTATGAATAGAATTAATTGTATCAAACCATAGATGCCTACAATGATCAATAAGTAGTATGTCATCTGCAGATGGTTTTCCCGGAAATGCAGGGATAGGCCTGCAGTAGTAACCCCAAATCCTAAAACCCTCTTACCTGAAAAAGCAAGGTGAATGCCGGCCATCACGAGTGGCATAAACGCGATTGCTCCAATTCGCGCGCTGTGCCCGACACTTAACCCAATAATCATATAAGAAGAAAGCCCAAAAGCGATTGCACCTCCAATGGCCAGGTAGGGTCTTATGCCAAAGGCAAGTAACATAATGTAATAGGATAAAAAGGCCAGGTAGATATTACAGATCGGGTGAGGGAGTTTGAAGGCCAGGATGCTTTTGAGATAGCCCACTACTTTATTTCCCCACTCCACATTTACGAGGTAGCCGGGCATACCGCTGAACATAGACTCCGACCAAAGCGGTTCGTCTCCGGTCTTCTCGCGAAAATCGCGCATGGATTTGGATGAGCCTTCCCACTGTTGTATGTCCGATTGGTTCAATACTTTATTTTCGAAAAAGATGGGATTAAAAAAGAAAAACGTAACGATCAGAAATACCCCTATGGCAACACCGTGTGGAAGGACGTCTTTCGCGAAATTTATTTTTTTCATGAAGGTGAATTAATAAGCCGCAAAATAGGAAGGATTAGGTAATTACAGCCTCTTTTCCGGGTGAACTTTTGACAGAATATAGTTCACGCAAAGGCCGTGAAAGAATGAAACGCGAAGGCCGCAGAATGGAAATTCAGTTGTTCTCACGGAAAACACGGAAGTCACGGAAAAGAATTCATTTGTGTTTCCGTGCATTCTGTGTTTTCCGTGAGAAATAAAAACATTTGAGTAAGGCCGATTATAAGTGTTCCTCCAGGATAAAAATCCCGGCAATGAGAATGAGCACGGCAGTGATTCTTTTGATATAAAGTGGATTGAATTTTCTTGCGCCCAATCGGGAACCTATTTGCCCTCCTAAAAATACAGAGAGCATCAGCGTTCCAACCAATAGTGGTTTCATAGCAGGTATACCACGAATGAATTGTCCAGCCAAACCACTAATAGAATTTACAAGAATAAATAAACTTGCCAAGGCCGAAATTTTTTTTGATTCTGACCACCGCATCAGGTGAAGCACGGGCGAAAGGAATATTCCTCCGCCAATACTTACCAATCCGGAGAGAAATCCAATACCACCCCCTAACATGATGTTGAGGGGAAGGGAGTTAGTTCTTTTTGAATGTTGTGTTAATGTCTCAGGTTGGATCCAGAGGAATAAGGAAGCAATAATTAGGGTAATACCCAGGACAATAAAAAATGTATGGTGTTCGAGTTTCCAGAATCCCCCGAGATAGGCCATCGGGACACTAAAAATCAGGAAGGGCCATACTTCGTTCCATACAATTTTTCCTTCCCGATAAAAAATAATTGCACCCCCGGTGACAACAATGATATTACAACACAATGCAATAGGTCTTATTTCGTCCGGCAAAAGTAAAAATACCGGTTGAGCCAGTAGTGCCAGGTAACTTGAACCTCCGCCGAAGCCTACAGATGAATAAACGAGGGCTATGATGAAAAAGCAAATAGCCAGTATAACGGTATTCGATTCCATGCCCCTAATCCGCCCGGCCTACATAAATTGTTTCCAGGTTCTTTACATATCGTCTCCCAGTCCTTACGTCCTGGGTGGAGATCATGAGCATACTTTCATCCAGTTCATGGATGGGTTGGTGATTCTTTTCTGTGATGATGTACGCTGAGTTTCCGATAGCAGTATTAAAGAGTTCATTCCAGGAGTAAACCACTTTGTATCCATCGGATCCACGGCATATAAAATAATATTCACTGAATTGTTTTGGATTATCGCTGTCCAGGGGAACGGACTGGAGAATTTCTTTCAGTAAAACTCCGGATAGGTTTTTTGCGATACTTTTTACTTCGCCAAGATGGTTGGTGATCGTGATATCACCAAGGTTAAAGACCTTAAATTTTTTCAGGTCGCTTAACGTAATGGTTTGTGGAGTTTTTACTTTTCCGTTTATGATAAAAAATTCAGTTTTTGTATTAGAAGGTTGTGCGGAAACAGAGCATGTTACTAAAAAAAATAAAACAGTAAATGTTTTTACCATACTATCCTCCAATCGTTGACATCGACTCCGAAACAGGGGCATGATTTTTTCTTTTCTCTTCGGCTTCAAATCCATCTTTAGCGCGTGAATGAAAAGCAGTAAGTAGTTTATCTTTGATGGCTTCATCTTCAAGTCCGTCGCGCAGTAATTGGCGGATATCCATTACACCGTCATCATACAAACATGTCTTTAAGGTTCCTTGCGCGGTTACCCGGATTCGATTACACGTTCCGCAAAAAGTACGGCTGAAGGCTGCAATGATGCCAAAGTTTCCCTGATGTCCTGGAATGTGATAATTGTTGGAAGTTGAGAATTTAGAATCCGGAATTTTATAGAGTTCGGGATAATGACCTTTAATGTAATCCAGTATTTTTGAATAGGTCCAGTTCAAAATGGGATAGTGTTTACCTTCACCGTTAAAAGGCATCTCTTCAATGAAACGCACATCTACTTTATTCTTTTTGGTGAACTCAATCAGCGGGATAATGTCTTCGATATTTTTTCCATCCATCACTACGGCATTGATCTTCACGGGGATTTCGTTTTCCAATAAAAGGTTGAGCGTGTTCATCACCGATTCAAACTCATCCCGCCGCGCAATCGAATGGAATCTTTTTTTATCGAGCGTATCGAGGCTAAGATTTACCGAAGCGATTTCTAATTTTCTTAACTCCGGAATATGTGCCGCCGTTAATACACCATTTGTAGTCAGGTGAAGGTCACGGATGCCAGGTATCTCGACAATATTTCGAATGAGTTTCATCAGATCATTTCGGACAAAGGGCTCACCGCCCGTGAGCCGCACTTTGGTAATGCCCATGGATGCGAGAAGGGAAATTAACCGGTGAATTTCTTCAAATGTCAGCAGGTCTTTCTTCGGCATGTACCGAATGCCCTCCTCTGGCATACAGTAAAAGCAACGCAGATTACAGCGATCGGTGACGGCCAGTCGCAGGTAATTAATAGGGCGCCCATGATTGTCGAGAAGCGTTGTCAAATCATTATGAATTTAGGTTAAAGATAGGAAACGCTGGCCTTTATTCGTTAACCGTTCATGGTTTTCCCAGCCTACCGGCAGTCAGTCCCTGTGCTGTTGAAGGTTATTTATGCTCATTCATGTAAAATATGCCTTGTAAGGAGCAAATATTATAAACTAACTTTGGTGTACCGTTACATCTTATCCCGGAAGGCCAGGATAACGACGGGACCTGAAAACGATTAACGAATCAACCATGCCCAAGTTCAAAATTAAGGCTTTCGGTATTACAAAAGACTTCCTCGGGGGGAAAGATACGGTCATTGAGATCAAGGGACAGACCGTGGGGGATTTGAGAGCCGAGTTAAATGAACGATATCCTCAACTGCTTGGGCTACGGTCCCTTTATATCGCGGTGAATAGTGACTATGCGGAAGAAGACAGGACACTGGAAGTAACAGACGAAATAGCTCTTATTCCACCAGTTAGTGGTGGTTAAAATGAATTTTTCTTTGTGAATTGAATAGCAATTAATTACCTTCATTTTGGCGTCAGTATTGTTCAACCCAACCCTCTAAATCATGATTAAAATAACCGAAAAGCGCATCGATGTTCAGAAAGCCATTGATACAGCTTCGAGCCTGGGTGCCGGAGCTGTTAATGTTTTTATAGGTACTGTTCGCAGCAACGCACATGGAAAAAATGTGGTTTGGCTAGAGTATGAGGCCTATGAGACAATGGCGGTAGGTGAAATCAGGAAAATTATTGATGACGCTTCGCACCGATGGCCATTATTAGGTTGGGCGGTGAGTCATCGGATCGGGACGTTAAGACCGGGTGAAGTTTCTGTTGTAGTAGCGGTATCAACTCCGCATCGAAAGGATTCGTTTGAAGCTTGTCAATTTATTATTGATACAGTGAAAGAAAAAGTACCCATCTGGAAGAAGGAAGTTTTTGAAGATGGTGAGGAGTGGATTTCAGCTCGCCCCGAAATGGCGATGAAAGCATAAAGATGAGAAGGAATTAAAAAAAAAGGCCCTGCTACTGCGGGGCCTTTTTTGTTACACTTAGCCAATAACAATGACCACTGCCGAGACAATAATGACGGCCATGGTGAAACCTGTTACTAACGCAATAATTAAATCGCGATGAATAGGATTAATTTGGATTTTTGTGAGTGTTTTCATAAGCCAACTAATGTTTAAAGCCAATACGCAAGATCGGAATAAAAGTTATGACTTACCCCTGAGTCCATCATTTTTAATTTCTAATCTGCTGTATCTTTTTGGGAATTCTGCATTTAGGAGTTGAATTTCAGTATGTTAAAAGAATCATTCGTGATAAAAGAAAATATTCAACGCAAGGATCAAACGCAGGATGAAGAATCCATAATTCTGAAATCACAAGCTGACCCAGAAGCATTTAGACCCTTGTATGAAAAGTATTTTAAGAGGATATTCCTTTTCGTACACCACCGCGTAGGAGAAAAAGCCCTTACGGCCGATATCTCCTCACAGGTTTTTTTAAAGGCATTACTTAACATCAAGAAGTTTTCGTTTCGTGGCCTGCCTTTTTCTGCATGGTTGTTCCGAATTGCATTAAATGAATGCAATGATTTCTTCCGCAAGAATAAACGCTATAGGCTTGTCACTATGGAGGAAAGTATGGTAGATCATTTATACGAGGAGCTGACTGCCGAAACACGACTCGAGGATTTGCGACAAAGATTGCCGACAATACTGCAAAAACTTTCAGCTAATGAACTGCAAATTATTGAACTGCGCTTCTTTGAAGAACGACCCTTTAAGGAAGTAGCGGATATACTGGGTATCACGGAGACTTATGCCAAAGTGAAAGTCTATCGAATACTTGAAAAAATGAAAAAACTCTTTTTGAAACAGCCATGAAGCAAAAGATCAACATAATGAAACACAAGCCTGAGCTATCAGATGAAGAAATACGGAGTTATATGGACTTCGAACGCCTCATGGCGAGCAGTAAGCATGTTACGGGTACAAATAAATTGTATTGGGTGCTGAAACGCCTGATACCTGTGGTCGTCATTTCCGGAATTACCTCATGGTTTATCTTTTTTGCGAACACAGACAAGGTACAACCTGCCCCAAAAGCTGCATCGCATCAGGAGAGTCAACCGGTTCAATCTACGGATGAGCAAAAAATTCATGCTGTTACGGAGCAAGAACAGGTAAAAGAAAATAAAGTAAAGCAAGGGACATCAGCTTCTCTAAAAGCTCCTGTTAAAGGCGAAAAGAATAAACAGGAACAGTTACCTTCGGTAAGTGCTTTAGCCGAAGATGTTTACATTCAGGCGGAGCCTGTTGATGGTTATCCATCACTATATGCTTATTTCAATGCGCATTTGGTTTATCCCCGGGAAAGTATAAAGGACTCAATTCAAGGGGTACAGACGATTTCTTTTATTATCAATCCCGAAGGCAGGCCTGAAAAAATTCAGGTGAAACAGTCGCTTGGCGAACCCTTTGAAAAAGAGGCTGTACGGCTAATTGAGAATATGCCATTATGGAAGCCCGCCACCCTGAACGGCAAACCAGTGCCAAGTCAAATGTCTTTGCCTTTAACATTTCAGATTCAGAAAGTCAACATAAAAGAGTAGCTATGAAGAGCATACTTTTAATTTCTGCATTCATGATACTTGCAGGGCAAGTTCTATCCCAGCAATTTCAAGAGCAATTTGACGTTGCGTTGCCGGATTCAATTCAGACAACACGAGCTGGCTGGGCCGATCTTGATAACGATGGCCTGCTGGACATTTTGCTTTTGTCAAAAACACAAACCGGCAAAAGCTACTTACTGTTTCTAAAAGGAGATACCGTTGCCACACCTGTATTGCACACAAAGAAAAAATCTACTATTGCGGCCAACACGTTTGTCCTGGCAGATTATAATCGCGATAATAAAATGGATGTTATAATATCAGGTGAAAAAAATGGCGCTGCCGTAACAGCAGTTTATCTAAACCTGGGGGCGTTTGAGTTTGAGGAAAAAATAGTTTCTGTTCCTGTTTTCACAACGATGAAGTTTGCGGACCTGGATAACGATGCGCGGCCGGAATGGATTTTGAGCGGCGAGGAGAACGGTTCCTTTTACATCAAAATTTTAAAACGGGAAAGTGACCTTTCCTGGAAAGTTGTTCACGATACTGTACAAATCAGTGCCACTGCATTGGAGGTTATTGATGCGAATGGGGATGGAAATTTAGATGTGTTTGCGAGTGGAAAGGTAAAGCCAGATTCACTGGTAAGTGGATTTCTGATCAACGCGGGTGAGCTTTATTTCAAACCTTACCTAACATCCCAACGAATGGGCGTAACTTCATCCGGTGATTTTAGCCAGGATGGATTTTTTGATGTACTCATGATGGGGCATGATAAAAATAACGCATCACGAACCGAACTTTATGAAAGTGCTGACGGAAGCTATAGCATAAAGAATTACCCCATTGTTCTGGCAGCCCCTCATCCATTTGCAGCCGATTTTAATTCGGATGGAATTATTGACGTAAACTACCTGGGAAAAACAGCATCAAACGATAGTTTGAATATTATTCAATACGGTGATCAGGATTATGACACGCTGGCATCTAAGAATCTGTTGGCACAGCACTTTGGTGATGCCGATCATGATGGCGATCTTGATTTGCTTCAGCTTATTCAGCACAATGCTATACACGTAGTGTTTTATGAAAATCAGCCTGCGAGAAAGAACATTGGTCCAGGCATTCCTAAAAAGGCAATCGCGGTATCTATTTTTAACCGGCTTTTTATGTATTGGGAAAAACCAATGGATGATCACACAGCAGTTCAGTCACTAACGTTTGATGTGTATTTAAATGGAAGCCCGGAATACCAGGTTGGTGATTTCGATTTACTAAATGAAAAACGGCTTATCGTGAGTCACGGAAATAACGGGACGGAAAACTTCCGCTTATTAAAAAATATAACGGCTGGCAATTTTGACTTCTCGGTCCAGGCGGTGGATAATGCTTTTCATGCAGGAGCCTTATGTATCGGAAATGGAGGAGTTTGTGTTAATGTTGAAACGGAAGCTCTGTCTGCATGTACAAAAGAAGAGGTTGTCCTTGCTTCTCCGCCCAATGCGTTGTGGTTTTCATTTTCGAAAGGTTACTTAGGTATAACGAGTGAATTAAGTTTTCAGGCTGATGAAAACGACACGGTATTCTATTATAATCCTGCCCTGTCAGGTTGTTCCGGGCTAAAAGCCTGGACTATAAAAATCAATAATGATACACTGAAAACTGCCGTATCAGAAAAATATGCCTGTCAGGAAGCTGAAGTTCAATTTACTGTTGAAGCAGGGTGGAAGAATGTGAATTGGAAAAGCCAGTTAAAGGGTGATCTCGGTTCTTCCAACGCCATTACCTATTTGGTATCGCTGCCTGACACTGTCACCGTCACGTTGTCAAATGCATCGGGTTGTACCATCATCCGGAAGACGGCTGTTAAAATCAGTAAGCCCTCGTTGCAACTGAGTGCGGATAATTACAAAATTCTGAAAGGCGCTGAGGTTCAATTGAGTGTAAGTGGTGCACAGCGTTATGAATGGACGCCGGCAACAGGATTGAGTCGTAACGATATTGCAAACCCGGTTGCTTCACCCGCTTCCTCTATACAATATGTAGTTACCGGCTATGATTCATTGGGTTGTACAGATAAGGCTTCCGTTAATATTATTGTCGAAGGGGCCGGCTTTATTCCGAATTTGTTTACCCCCAATGATGATGGCAAAAATGATCAATTAAAGCTTTACGGAATGCCATCGGTAAAGGATTTTTCATTCAGTATTTACAATCGCGAAGGAAGTTTGGTTTTCAAGACATCGGATGTATCGGAGGCTGTTCAACGCGGGTGGGATGGCATGAAGAATGGAACCAAACAACCTCCTGGCGTATATTTCTGGAAAGTGAAAGGAGAAGTATCTTCGGGAGACAGGATTTTATTGAACGGTAAAGATTCAGGCTCCATCGTCCTGGTCCGATAAGCGCTGCGCAATGAGAAGTATTATTTTAGGGATATTCATTTGTATGGCTACTCCAGCCCTAGCGCAGTATTTTCAATTCAGTCAATATAACTTCACACCACAGCGTATTAACCCGGCGCAGGTTGCGAGTTCAGATTATGCTTCACTCAGTTTTGATTATCGAAATCAGGCGACTGAAGGAGGGTTTCATTTAAACAGTAACATCCTAAATGCATCATACCCTCTGGTGGGAAAGAATGGTAATCGTTGGTCCGGCGTGGGTATTTCATTGATGGATGATCGGTCTGGACAAGCCGGAATTTTTAATACACAGGAAATAGCCTTATCGTATGCTGTTAATGTAAACATCGCTAAATTCCAAAGCCTTTCTTTAGGAGTAAAAGCGCTCTACCAGAGCAGGAAAATAAACCTCGATGGTCTTTATACAGGCTCGCAATACATTCCTGACCGTGGATTTGATGAATCAATCTCTTCGGGTGAGGATCTCGGTCTGTTAAAGAATAATTTTATGACTTTCAGTACAGGATTGTACTGGCAACAGACAGATAAGACAGGCAATATCCTCGGTTATTGGGGGATTTCGTTTTTTGATTTTAATAAGCCGGAAGATTCTTTTCTGGAACCTTCGAGTCAGCTGAATACAACGTTTGTCGGAACGCTGGGCTTTCGCATCTATCACGAAGGGAATATGAGTATCTACCCCGAAGTTTTATTTACACGAAGTGCTTCGAACAATGTCGTGAATGCAGGTACCATCATACGATGCGATTTAAAATCGAATCCAAACCAAATTGCTTCACATGTAGACCTTATTACCAAATATGTTTTTGGCCGGTCGGGAATATTAGGATTCCAGTTTCATAACGAAATTTTCTCCGTTGGTTTCACCTATGATTTTCCGGTACTTACAAGAAATGTGGCAAATACTGGGGCATTCGAACTGGGACTTGCGCTTAGGAAATTAGTCAGCCGTAAAAAGAGTAACCAGCGTGTTGACAAGGATGGTAAGCCCATTCAAAGTCAGACCGTCAAAAATACGCCGGGCAAAAAACTAGGGGCTACAGTGGGTGTAAAAAAACCGAATCCCGTAAAAGCAGCTACAGATTCGTCAAGGATAAAAAATAATGCCGGGAAGGAAGATCTAAGTTCACGGCTCAAACAGAAACAGGACTCTGTTATGACACAGGCAAACGCCGGAAACGTGCATCATGAGCCACTCATTTTAGAGAAAGCTACACTTCACTTTAATTTTGAATTCAATAGTACAACATTAGACGAACATGCAACACTTTACCTCGACGATCTGGCCAAAGCATTGCTGGATAACCCGGAGCTAAAAATTAAATTAGTTGGACATACCGATAATATCGGATCAGAAAAATTCAACTTAAGATTGTCCATGCACCGGGCACAAACCCTGAAGGACTATCTTGTTGAAAGGGGAGTAGCAGGAACCAGGATTTCTACCGAAGGTAAGGGCATGACCGAACCTTTGAACAACAACCAAACGGAAGAAGACCGCTCCCGAAACAGACGGGTTGAACTCACGATCCTTTATCAAAACTGATTAACCTGCTTTATGATGTTGCTTAAGGGTGGAACCTGCCATTACCGTGGCAGCGCTTGTGCTCAAAGAAATCGCACCTGCGTGCCGAAGCACTTCGGTGCGCAGGCACGAAGAATGACGCTGGACACCAAGAATTCAGCTTTCAATTCCGACTATGGTTTTTCGTTGTGCCCGTTGTGGCTACGTGGTGTTCTTCGTGACCACTTTCGAATTCAGCTATTACTTTACCCTTTATCAGATCATAAATTGGGCGCTCCAATGAAGTTAAATATGGCAACGTAGGATTTAGTGTTTACCTCGATATAACTTCCGCCCTTACTGATGAATCTCCTTTCCACAATGTGGACACTTCATGATATCCTTTTTATCCTTATCGACGTGCAGGAGTTCAAAAAATCCGGACGATAGAATCCCCGCAGGGAGTGCTAACAAACCAACGCCGGCAATGGCAAATATTCCGCCAAGGAATTTCCCTACGTCAGTAATGGGAACCATATCACCATATCCGACTGTCGTTAACGTGGCAATGCCCCACCACATGGTCGCCGGAATGCTGCTAAACTTATCGGGTTGCGCGTTATGCTCTACATAAAACATAATAAATGAAATGATCACCAGCACGAACAAAATAAACAGGAAACTCAATAGAAGCTGCTCCTTCCGCTCTACAATGACGCGTTTAAAAATATTCAAGGCATGAAGGTACCGCGCAATTTTGAACATTCTGAACAAGGCCATGAGCCTGAATATTCTAAGGAAACGAAGGTCAATGGGTAGTAGTGTTAGATAGAAAGGAAGAAATGCCAGCAGATCTACAATGGCCAGCGGTGTACGGGCAAACTTTAACCTCCCGTTGACGGGTTCGCTATAAATGGGTTTTTCCACGATAGAGTAGAGTCGGGCGATGTATTCAACCGTAAAGAATACAATGGAAAAGACTTCAAAGTCCTTAAAGAATTGATTATACTTTTGATCTATTTCTTTTATAGAAGCCACAATAATGGCGAGAATGTTAAGGAGGATAATGAGAATTAAGACAACTTCAAAAATACGTTCCGCTATACCACCCTTTTCTGTCGGGTCTAGTGTAAGATAAAGTCTTTTGCGTAGTGTCATAGCAGGCTTATCGTTTGAAATCTTTTTTACCTCCAGTTTTTTCCATGAGTTTTATTTCTTCAATGATAATGTGATGAGATAAGGCTTTACACATATCGTAAACGGTAAGCGCAGCGATCGATGCAGCCGTAAGGGCTTCCATCTCGACGCCTGTCTTGGCGGTGATGGTAGCGGAGCTATCAATCACGATTTTATTTTCTTTCACATGGATTATTACCTGACAGTCCTCCAACCCCAGGGGATGGCAAAACGGAATTAATGCCGATGTATTCTTGGCAGCCATTACCCCTGCAATAATTGCTGTTTGAAATACCGGCCCTTTTTTGGTAATTAGTTCATTGTCTTTTATCTGACTAATTATCTCACGCCCCACATTGACTATGGCCTGTGCTTTTGCTGTACGTTTTGTGATTTTCTTTTCTGAAACATCGACCATCGCTGGATTACCCGATGAATCAATGTGTGTAAATTTCTTTTTACTCATGTACCTTAGGATCAAACAAAGTTAAAAAATAAATAACATGGTAAGTGTAGCAGAAGCCTCATCAATAGTTTTCGCTCATCTTTTTGGTCCGTCCGTTGAAACAGTAGGACTTCCGGATGCCATCAATAAAGTGCTGGCCGAAAAAGTTATGGCGGACCGGGACTTTCCTCCATTTGACCGTGTATCCATGGATGGAATGGCTATTCGGTTCGAAGCATGGGAGGCCGGCAGGCGCGAATTTTTCATAGAAGACACGCAGGCTGCTGGTGTACGACAGAAGCACTTGAAGGATGTACAAAACTGTCTTGAAGTAATGACCGGTGCTGTTTTACCAAAAGGCACAGATACGGTTATTCCCTATGAAGCCATCGGCATCAAAAATGGTTCGGCAGCGGTTTTGACAAATGACTTGACAAAAGGCCAAAATATTCACGGTCAGGGTAACGATGCAAAAAATGGAGATGTACTATTGGAACCGGGGTTATTGCTATCTCCGGCAGAGATTGCATTGCTGGCGGCAGTAGGCAAAAGTCAAGTGCAGGTTTTCTCCTTTCCCAGGACCGCTGTCGTATCCAGCGGCGACGAGTTGGTCGAAGTGGAGGCTAAGCCGGAACCTCATCAAATCAGGAGGTCAAATACGTTTGCCATTCAGGCAGCCATGAAAACACTGGGATGGGAGGGGACCGCATTCCATTTGATGGATAATAAAGAGCAAATGGTGGAGACCATGAAAAAGATTGCAGAAACATTTAAAGTTATTATGTTGTCGGGAGGTGTTTCGAAAGGAAAATTTGATTTCGTTCCATCCGTCCTGGAAGAGATCGGCGTGACCAAACTTTTTCATACTGTAAATCAGCGGCCGGGCAAACCATTTTGGTTTGGGGTTTCCAAAAAAGGTGTGACAGTTTTTGCTTTACCCGGTAATCCCGTTTCTACCTACATGTGTTTTTACCGCTATATCAAACCCTGGCTATTAAAAAGTGTTGGCGTGAAAAATGATAGTCTGGTGGCCAGGTTGGCGAAAGACTTTTCATTTACAGGAGGCCTGACGTATTTTCTTCAAGTGGCGGTGAAAGATGAAGATGGAAAGCTCATGGCTTATCCCATTCCCGGCGGTGGTTCTGGTGATTTCGCGAACTTGAAAAATGTTACAGGATTCTTAGAACTGCCGGAAGACCGATCCGCCTTTGTTGCCGGAGAATTATTTCCATATATACCTTTTAGAAATATTGTTTGACGGCAGCAGACTGAGATTCACCCTGGTAATTTTTCCATTCTATAACGATGACTGTTCTTATTGCTCCGGATAAATTCAAAGGCTCACTTTCTGCACAAGAAGTTTGTGATGCTATCCGGGAAGGATTGATTTCAGCAGACCGTTCACTAAATATCATAACCCTTCCGTTAGCCGATGGCGGTGAAGGTACCTGTGAATTGTTGACTTCATACAACGGGGGTTCTCTCATAAACCTCCGTGTTCGTGACCCGCTATTCAGAGATATTGATTCAGGCTATGGAATTTCAAAAGACGGACAAATTGCCTTTCTCGAAATGGCCAAAGCCTCAGGACTGCAATTATTAAAAAAAGAGGAGGGAAATCCATTGATTACTTCAACCGTAGGCACCGGTGACTTGATTCGTCATGCCCTGGATCGTGGCGTCGAACATATCATCATGGGGATTGGAGGAAGTGCGACGAATGATGGGGGAATAGGTATGGCAGAAGCACTGGGCGTAATTTTTTATTCGGCTTCAGGAGAAAAACTCAAACCTATCGGACAAAACCTGAAGCATATTCACACGATGGATGTAGAAGGTATTCATCCTGGACTGCGCCGCGTAAAATTCACTATTTTTTGTGATGTAGATAATCCGCTTCATGGCCCGCATGGTGCTGCTTTTGTATTCTCACCACAGAAGGGTGCGGACGCGAGGATGGTAAGGGAACTTGATGAAGGACTCCGGCACTACGAAAAAGTGCTTGAAAAAACAGTGAACAGGAAAGTCAATTTTCCTGGTGCCGGAGCCGGTGGCGGACTGCCAGCTTCGATCAAAGCGCTGGCTGATATTACGGTCAGGCCAGGGATGGATTTTATTATTGAGTTCACAAAATTGGAAGAGCAAGTTCGGGATGCCGATGTGATTATAACGGGTGAAGGGAAGATTGATGAACAAACGTTATCCGGGAAGGTCGTGAAAGGTATTGCTGACCTTTCCGGAAAATATAATAAGGCGCTCTATATTATTGCAGGTAAAAACGAACTGAGCAAAGAAAACCTCCGAAACCTTGGAGCACTAAAGGTAGTTACGCTAGTGGATGCAAATACTTCAGAGCAGGAGGCGGTCAAGCACGCTTTTCGACTCATTAAACAACGGGTTAAAGAAGAAATTATTCCACTTTTTCTTTAGACTTCATCAGGTTAACTTTGCCATCTTGCTTCTCAGGAAAGAGTAGAAATTTGCGGAATCAGAGGTTTTTATTTCCGTGTCTTCCCTGCCTTCGCCGAAGCGGCTACGCGCAGGCAGGCGCGAATTCCGTGAGAAAAAGCATTTTTGTTGTTATCAATATAATTCTGAAATCAATACGTCATGTTCGATAGTTTAAGTTTAAAACTGGATAAAGCCTTTCAAACATTGAAAGGACAGGGAAGGATCACCGAAATTAATATTGCTGCTACTGTAAAGGAAATCCGCAAAGCGCTTATCGATGCGGACGTAAACTATAAAGTTGCCAAAGAAGTAACGGATGATATCAAAGAGAAAGCCATGGGGCAGGATGTGCTCACTGCCATTTCTCCAGGTCAACTGCTGGTAAAAATCACTAATGATGAGCTCACAGCCCTTATGGGTGGACAGAGTGAGGACATTAAACTGGAAGGGAATCCTTCTGTTATTCTTATTGCAGGGTTGCAGGGATCGGGTAAAACTACCTTTTCAGGTAAACTGGCAAATTACCTCAAGAAACAAGGGCGATCTGTGTTGCTTACTGCCTGTGATATTTACCGTCCTGCCGCTATTGACCAGTTAAAAGTACTGGGGGAGCAGGTAGGGGTTGAAGTTTATGCCGAACCTGATAATAAAGACGCAGTAAAAATTGCCAAAGCAGCCATTGAACATGCGAGGAAAAACAATCATCGTGTTGTAATCGTCGATACAGCAGGCCGTCTTGCAGTGGATGAAGAGATGATGAATGAAATTGCCAGGCTGAAAGCAGCGCTAAATCCTTCAGAGACACTTTTTGTCGTGGACGCCATGACCGGTCAGGATGCCGTGAATACCGCTAAGGTATTCAATGACCGATTGAACTTTGATGGCGTTGTCCTGACTAAACTCGACGGTGATACTCGCGGTGGAGCAGCCCTTTCTATCCGAAGGGTGGTAGAGAAGCCAATCAAGTTCATGAGCTTGGGTGAAAAAATGGAAGCGCTGGACCGCTTTTATCCAGACCGTATGGCGAGTCGTATTCTCGGCATGGGGGATGTGGTGTCGCTCGTTGAAAAAGCACAGGAAGTTTTTAATGAAGAAGAAGCGGCCCGCCTGAATAAAAAAATACGTAGGAACCAGTTTGACTTTAATGACTTCCTTTCACAGCTTCAGCAGGTGAAGAAGATGGGTAATATGAAAGATCTTCTCGGAATGATTCCGGGAATGGGGAAGGCGATGAAGGGTGTTGATATTGATGATAACTCTTTCAAACCGATTGAAGCGATTATTCGCTCTATGACCAATGATGAAAGGGAAAACCCCGATGTAATAAATAGCAGCCGTAAAACCAGAATAGCGGCAGGAAGTGGCACTTCCATTCAGCAAGTAAACCAATTGCTCAAACAATTTGGTGACATGCGTAAACTGATGAAAACTATGAACAAGATGGGCGGTGGAAAACGTGCCCTGTCATCATTAAATCCTTTCGGAGGCCGGTAGCTGTTAATTGGTATTCTCTATCCGTTAATTGTGGGCGCGGGTAGTTTCTGCTGTAAACCAGAAATGAGACTAATCAGAACAAATCCGTGATAGGAAGCAGAATCTTGCGGTTCCAAAGGAGGAGATAGCTGTGAATTTGCTGCCTGTCAACGACTTATTTAAATTTGACAGGGAAGTTCAAAAAAATAGAAATGTTTTTTCAAAATTTAACACGCTTATATAAACCAAATCGCTAATAATGCCGTTCTTACAATTAGTTTACAGGTTGTTATATATAGGATAAAAATGCCCCGACTACTCGGGGCATTTTTACATATTGAAACCCATATTAACCAAACTACAACAAATTATGAAAAGAGTTACTTTTTTGATGCTGGCCATGGTCACTACGTTATCGGCTCTGATTGCGCAGGATAAACCAGCCAGTCCGCAAGCTACCGTTGAGGGAAAAATAGGAGCTACTAAAGTTAAAATCGTCTATTCCCAGCCTTCTGCCCGAGGTCGTAAAATTATGGGCGGTCTGGTTCCCTATGGCGAAGTATGGAGAACCGGGGCGAACGAAGCTACAACCATTGAATTTGATAAGCCTGTGAAAATCGAAGGGAAAGATCTGCCTGCGGGCAAATATGCATTGTTTACCATTCCCAACGAAAATGAATGGACAATTATCATCAATAAAGATCCAAAACAATGGGGCGCTTTTAAATATAAGCAAGAAACTGATATACTGCGCGTCAGTGTAAAACCTTCAAAAATATCGAGTGCCGTTGAAACATTTAACATTGCCCTGGGTAGCGATGAAGTACAGCTAAAATGGGAAAATACAGCCGTTGCTTTTAAAGTAAAGGGCTGATTAAATCTTGAAATTACAATTAAGGCCTGCTCGAACGGAGTCACCATCTTGCTGGACCCGCTGTGCTACTGGCTGGCATTAACCAACTACAAACAAACTATGAAAAGGATTACATTTTTGATGCTGGCCATGGTCACTACGCTTTCAGCGGTGATCGCGCAAGATAAGCCAGCTAGTCCGGAAGCTACCGTGGAAGGAAAAATAGGAGCTACTAAAATTAAAATCGTGTATTGTCAGCCTTCAGCACGCGGTCGTAAGATTATGGGGGGCCTGGTTCCCTTCGGTGAAGTTTGGAGGACAGGTGCTAACGCTTCCACAACCATTGAATTTGATAATCCTGTAAAACTCGAAGGAAAAGATCTGGCTGCAGGAAAGTATTCATTATTTACAATTCCTGGTGAAAATGAATGGATCATTATTGTAAATAAGGATTGGAAATCAAGTGCTTCTAATTATAATAAAGAAAATGATGTACTTCGCATAACTACAAAGCCTACAAAAACACCTGCAGCAGTGGAAACTTTTACTATTTCGCTAGGTAAAGATGATGTACAGTTAAAATGGGAAAATACAGCTGTTGCTTTTAAAGTAAAAGGCTGATTAAACCCGAAAAATATAATTAAGGCCCTGCTCTGGCGGGGCTTTTTTATTTTCATCATCTTGGTGAGTGTTAACAGTTAGTCATTATCCGTTAATCGTGGGCACACGCGTAAATTTGGGTGCGGAGAAAACATTAGCCACCCCTATTCCAAACACCCACCCACGGATAACGGATAACGATTAACAGATAACGAACCCCATGGAAATTTTAGGCCGTTACGATCGAGTTGATCTTCCCCAGTTAGGGTTGTTTAATATTCACGCAAAAGTGGATACAGGGGCTTACACGTCAAGCCTTCATTGCCATAAAGCCCAGGTAATTGATAATGTTCTTGAATTTATTCTGTTGGATGAAGAGCATCCTGAGTTTACCGGAATGAAACTAACGTTTCGAGAATTCGAAGAGCGAGACATCAAAAATTCTTTTGGCGAAGTGGAGCGCAGATTTGTGATTATCACTAACCTAAAAATTTTTAGTGAAGAAATAACAACAGAGTTTTCGTTAAGCAACCGCGGTTCACTTAAATTTCCGATCTTGATTGGAAGAAAAATCCTTCGGAACCGTTTCCTGATTGACATCACAAAAAAAAACCTGTCCTACAAAGAGAAACGCAGGCGACTTGCACTAAAGAAGAAAAACCGTTAAAAAATCATTTAAACCCGAACTTTTTATGAACATTGGTATTCTATCCAGAAACGCTAAACTTTATTCTACCAGGCGGTTAAAGCAGGCGGGTGAAGCACGGGGACATAAAGTAGAGATCATTGACCACATGAAATGTGTGCTTTTCATTGAAAAGAAGAACCCCGTTGTATTATATCAAGGGCGCAGATTGGATTACTTCGATGCCATCATTCCCAGAATAGGCGCTTCCGTTACGTTCTATGGTGCAGCGGTTGTTCGGCAATTTGAAATGATAAAAGTTTTTACGTCGGTTGAGTCACAAGCGCTTATTCGTTCACGCGATAAATTGAGGAGCCTGCAAATCCTCGCACGGGCGGGCCTCGGACTACCCAAGACAATATTCATGGACTATTCGCGAGAAACCGAGGGGATTATTGAAGCTGTGGGTGGCGCGCCAGTGGTGATCAAACTCCTGGAAGGGACGCAAGGCCTGGGTGTAGTATTGGCTGAAAATAAAAAAGCGGCAAAGTCTGTCATCGAAGCTTTTCATGGGTTACACGCCCGTATCATTGTGCAGGAATTTATTAAGGAAGCCAAAGGCGCGGACATCAGGGCTTTTGTAGTGAATGGAGAGGTTGTTGGAGCAATACGACGACAAGCGAAAGAAGGTGAATTTCGCTCCAACTTGCATCGTGGAGGCACTGCCTCTGTCGTAAAACTTAGCCGGGCAGAAAAACATGCTGCGATCGCGGCAGCAAGAAAAATGGGACTTGATGTGGCGGGTGTGGATATGCTTCCTTCCAATCGCGGTCCACTCATCCTTGAAGTAAATTCCTCCCCGGGCCTGGAAGGAATCGAGACCGCAACGAAAGTTGATATTGCAGGTAAAATTTTTCAGTATCTTGAGATAAATGCGGGAAAGAAGAAGATTCAGAAGGATAAAATAAATGCCTGATCCTTTTCGACAGGGAGGCCTCATCTCAACCCTTCTCCAAAGGAGAAGGGCTTAAGTCCCTCTCCTTCGGAGAGGGATTTAGGGAGAGGCCTTGCACCCTTTTATATTTGACAAAGATTAATCTCATACACTCGATCAGCATTGCGTAAAATAACCATAGCCGGACACGAAATTCACCCTGGAGAATTCAAGGAGATTGATATCAACATCGCCAGGCTTCCCTCACATACCGTCATCGATACACCAATTTATGTTTCGCGGGGATTGGAAGATGGACCTGTGCTCGCACTTACAGCGGGTATGCACGGAGATGAAATCAACGGCATGGAGATCGTGCGTAGAATGTTAGACAGTGGGCTTAACCGACCCAAACGCGGCGTTACCGTATGCATGCCCATCGTAAATGTTTATGGTTTCTTAAACTACTCCCGGGATGTGCCCGATGGAAAAGATATTAACCGGTCTTTCCCCGGAAATAAAACCGGATCATTGGCCAGCAGAGTTGCCTACAATCTGATGCGCGAAGTCATTCCTTTTATCAATGTGGGCATTGATTTTCATACCGGGGGTGCGATGCGGACAAACTATCCCCAAGTTCGAGCCGTATTGAAAGACAGCACCAATACAGAACTTGCGAATGCCTTTCATGCACCTTTTACCATTGATGCACCTTTTCGCCCGAACTCGTTACGCAAGGAAGCATCCAAAAAAGGAAAGAACATCATCGTTTATGAAGGTGGTGAATCATTACGATTTGATCAGCAGGCGATCGAAGAGGGCATTTCGGGAACCCTTCGGTTGATGAAACATTTAAACATGATTGACTGGGCACCCATCCCAACAGAAGAGAATCGTATTATCTGGAGCACGTCGTGGATACGGGCCCGTAATGCAGGATTATTTCAATCGAATGTTAAATGTGGACAACTGGTGCATGCCGGAGAATGGGTGGGAACGATCACCGATCCATTTGGTGAATTTAAAGAACAGGTCATCGCTTCTGAAAAGGGTTATGTGATTGGATTGAATAACATACCAGTGATCAATGTCGGTGACGCACTGATGCACATCGGTATGGATAATTTTTGCAAGTTGGATGCCCCGGCAACCGCCTGAATTGCCGGTAATTGTTGCGCAATAATCAGCGGATCAAAAGCAATGAAGACAAACAGGTTTATTTAATAACCCATAAAACTAACCTGTTTCTTAAACGCATTCGCATTCAAAAAAATGATTGCTTAGTTTTCCTTTAAAGAATCCTTTTTTCATTCCACTACTGCAATCGTATCAAGTATGTTTTCGGCCAAAGCTTTCCAGTGACTAGAAGAGCTTTAGAGTTTTTATCGAAAGCAATACCATTTAACTCTGCGGTGTTGGGAAACATCCTTTTAATTTCATCCACAAGAATAGAAAGGTCTAAGCGGCCCACTACTTTTCCATTAGCAGGATCAATTTTTACGATCCGCGGTGTTTCATAGACATTAGCGTAGATATATCCGTCAATGTACTCCAACTCATTCAGGTTCTTGACTTTTCCGGCTTCGTCCGTTACCGTAAGGGTACGCATTACATTGAAATTTGTGGTATCGTGAAAATAAAGTCTTTCACTGCCATCACTCCTGATCAGGTCTTTGTTGTTATGCGTTAGACCCCAACCCTCCGTGTCATATTTAAATTCACCAATCTGTTTATAGGTTTTCGAATCGTAGATAAAACCAATTTTAGTTTGCCAGGTGAGGTAATATATTTTATGGTTCATTACGGTCATTCCCTCGCCAAAATAACGGTTATCAAGAATTACTTTTTTATCGTGAGCCCCGGAGCCAGGGTCTACTTCCGCGATCCAGGATCTGCCGTTTTGGCCCGTACTTTCAAAAACTTTATTATCATAAATGGTGAGGCCCTCCGTAAAGGCATCTGTATTATGGGGTAAAGTCTTAAGAACCGTGTAAGGAATAGCCAGGGAGTCTACCTTTGTTTCTGAATCACCTGTTTTTTTCCCCCCGCAGGAAAGGAGCAACAACGCTATAATAAGGACTAAATAAGGATGTCTCATTCTATGCTTTCTAAATTTGTTTCGAAAAAACTAAAATTATCACATATACCCAATTCTAAATCATTGGATAGACGGCATATATAGCAATAAAAAGGTCTTTATATTTGGCTCCTTAATGCAACCATGCCATGAAGCCTGAAATTTCACAAAAAATAGATTTTAGCCGCGAACTGGAGGAGGTCTATGATTTATCACCTGATGCCATCCAATTTTTTCGTGAGAAGGGCTATGTAAAATTAAAACACGTGCTCAGCCCTGCATTGCTTGAATATTATAGTGAGGTGATCACCGAATGGGTTTTTAAACTCAACAAGCTGACCAAGCCCATGGAAGAGCGCACAACGTATGAGAAAGCCTTTCTGCAAGTGATGAACTTGTGGCGTGAAAATGAAGGGATAAAACAGTTTGTATTTAACAAGCGTCTCGCCCGGATTGCTGCTCAACTGATGCAGGTGGATGGTGTTCGCTTATACCATGATCAGGCTTTGTACAAAGAGCCAAGTGGGGGAATTACTCCGTGGCATGCTGATCAGTTTTACTGGCCGCTGTCCAATTCCAATGCCGTTACCGTGTGGGTACCGCTTCAGCACACTCCAATGGAAATGGGTCCGCTGGCATTTGCAGAAGCGAGCCAGACGCTGGAGATCGGGCGCGATAAAGAGATCAGCGATGAAAGTGAGGCCATTCTCGCGCAGGCTCTCAAGCAATTCCCAATTTGCGAAGCACCATTCGAATTGGGTGAGGTAAGTTACCATGCCGGTTGGACGTATCATCGTGCCGGGTCAAACGTGTCATCGAAAGCAAGGAGAGTAATGACAATCATTTATATGGATAAGGATATCCGTATTGTTGAACCCACCAATAAATACCGGATAGACGACTGGAATACCTGGCTTGATTCCAAACCGGTAGGTTCTGTCGCGGATGGTAAATTGAACCCTATATTGTACAAGAAAAACTAACTACTAGAATGAACGTAACAGGAGATGCAAAAGCGCAAATGACCTACGATGCAATTGTAATCGGTTCGGGGATGAGCGGGGGTTGGGCTGCCAAAGAGTTATGTGATAAGGGACTGAAAACACTTGTGTTGGAACGTGGTCGCGAAGTGAAACACCTTGAGGATTATCCAACGGCTACCAAAAATCCGTGGGACTTTCCCTACCGTGGTCAATTACCCCTTGAAGTTAATGAGGCTAATCCGATTGCGGGCCGGTGTTACGCCTTTGATGACACTACGAAGCATTTTTTTGTGAAAGATGCTGAGCATCCCTACATACAGGAAAAACCTTTTGACTGGATTCGCGGGTATCAAACAGGTGGAAAATCGTTGCTTTGGGCCAGGCAAGTGCAACGTTGGAGCCGCTTTGAATTTGAAGCCCCCGGTCGTGATGGTTTCGCTGTGGACTGGCCTATTCGTTACAATGATCTGGCGCCCTGGTATTCCTATGTAGAGAAATTCGCCGGTATCAGTGGTAGTCGCGATGGCCTGGAGACCATGCCGGACTGTGAAGTCATGAAGGCATGGGAAATGAATTGTGTGGAGAAACACATTCAGGAGAGGATCAAGGCAAATTATAAAGACAGAGACGTGTTCATTGGCCGCTGTGCACACCTCACAGAACCACAGGAAATTCATAAACAACAAGGCAGAGGACAATGCCAGGCGCGTACGTTGTGCGAAAGGGGTTGTCCGTTTGGAGGATACTTTAGTGCCAATTCATCCACGTTGCCATGGGCAATGAAAACCGGCAATATGACCTTGCGTCCCCATGCAGTAGTCCACTCTATTATTTATGATGAACAAAAAGGAAAAGCAACCGGAGTACGCGTGATCGATGCGAATACCAAGGAGATGGTGGAGTATTTTGCCCGCATCATCTTTGTAAATGCGGCCTGTCTTAATTCGAACCTGGTTCTCCTTAACTCAACATCCGGGCGGTTCCCAAATGGTTTGGGTAATGATAACGGCTTGCTGGGTAAATATGTGGCGTTTCATAACTACCGGGGCACTGTAACGGCTACCATGGAAGGCTATGACGACAGTTATTATTACGGCCGCAGACCCACAGCTATTGCGATGCCTTCCTTCCGAAATGTACGAAAGCAGGAAGAGGATTTTATGCGGGGGTATATGACGTTCTACTCGGCCAACCGAATGAGCGGCAGGAGTGAAGCTATTGGGGCAGAATTAAAAGAAGCCGTGAGCAAACCTGGAATCTGGAATGTATTCATGATGATGCAGGGCGAAACCATCCCCATTGAAAGCAACCACGTGCGTCTAAGCCACGATCAAAAAGACGCATGGGGAATTCCTCAACTCATCACCTCGGTTGGTTATACTGATAACGATGAGAAGGTGCTTGCCGATTTCCTAACACAAGCGCAGGAAATGCTGGACAAAGCAGGTTGTAAAAACATCACACCAAAGGATAGTAAGCAAGCGCCAGGGTTAGATATTCATGAGGTGGGCGGTGTGCGGATGGGCAGAGATCCCAAGACCTCGTTATTAAATAAGTGGAATCAATTTCACAACTGCAAGAATGTTTTTGTCACAGATGGCGCATGTATGACTTCTACCGGTTCACAAAATCCATCTCTCACATTTATGGCGATAACAGCACGCGCAGCAAATTACGCTGTGGATGAATTCAAGAAAGGATCCCTTTAATATGTAGGGAAGGATAATTATCCGTCCCTACACTTTTCGCCACCATAAATTCTGTCCCTTTGGGAATTTTAAATATCAGAATATTCTGTAGGCCGTAAAAAGAAAATATCACTTTTGGAAACGTTATGTTGGTATTCAGGCAAAGCAGAAAGTTCTTTCCACTGAGCATCCTCTCTAAATGTATTCCAATGTTCATCGCGTGAAACCTTATTCTCGAAAGTAGTCATATACATCAGGTTGGGCATCCGGCTGCCCGACAATACCTCAGCATAAAAGACAGCATTAAACCCTAACCGTTTAAACAAACCGACTTCATCGCCAGCATTAAACATTTGAATTTTGTTTTTAGAGATTTTTTCTGTGTGGCTTTCATAACTTCTCAACTCATAAATGCGCTCATTTACAGGTGAGGTCAGTTTCGGAACCTCTAATTGTGGCATACCTGTAAAAGCCTGAAGCAGGATCGATTGCATCCGTGTATAGGGCGGGTTGTCATAAGGCGCATCCATGTAGTCTTTGCCCGTGGCTTCAAGTTGTTTGTCTTTTTGCAATGCATCGGGAAGCTTTGTAAACTGGTCCATGGAGGAATACGGTATCAATACATAGATTCTTTTGCCATACGTTGTGTCACTTTCAACGGGCTTGAATACACCTACTTTAGCTATGCCGGCCCGGTGAAGAGCGGGAAGAAATGCATCCTTTAAGAATTTATCGATCTTCTCTTCCTGGCTTTTGTCTTTGAAGTAGTACATTCTTATTTCATAATATTCGCGTTTAGGTGCAACGCTGAGCGCGGCAAAGGACATTCCGCAAAAAATCAAGAGTAATAAATGTTTCATTGTATTCATGGGCTTGGTGTTTAACGTTATGATTTAGTGGTGCTGAAAGTAACGGAAGAAGGGAATATAAACAACCTTGTTTTTGCAAACGGGAAATGGTAGTAAAGTTTTATAAAGAAATTATGCTAGTGTGCCAACAAACGCTGGATATCAGCATCATCCTTGAGATTATTCATCTGCCGCACTACCCACGGATACCTATTATTAATATAGCTGGAAGGAGGATTAACCGTATATTTTTTAGGATTTGGCAAACAGGCAGCGATCTTAGCAGACTCTGTTCTCGTTAATTTTTTAGCCGGTTTCTTAAAATATTTCTGAGCCGCTGCCTCTACTCCAAAAATTCCCGTCCCCATTTCGGCAACATTAAGGTAGACTTCAAGGATCCTCTTTTTGCCCCAGATGTTTTCAATCATAAACGTGAAATAAGCCTCCAGACCTTTGCGCAACCAGCTGCGACCCTGCCATAAAAAGACGTTTTTAGCTACCTGCTGGCTGATCGTCGAGGCACCACGCAAGCGTTTGGTTTTTTTGGCATTGGTGTCCATCGCCTTTTTGATACTCTTTACATCAAAGCCATTGTGGTCAGGAAAGAGCTGATCTTCGGCAGCAATGACAGCGAGTGTGGCATGTGGAGAAATATCTTTTAGATCAACATAATCTCTCTTCAAACCGTAGCCATTGATCCAACTGGCAAGTTGAGTCACCGTAATAGGGGGATCGATCCACTTCAAAAGAATGATGTAGACAAGCTGAGCGGCGAACAGAAATAAAAAAATCTTTTTAAGTTTTTGCGCCAGCCGAAAGACCAATCCCTTACGCATATATATTTTTACCCCATTTAAATAACGGGCGAAATTACAAAAATGTGCGGTCTAAAAATGCTCATTGTTACAAGGGGGATGCACAATGCTGCGTTCCTAACCTGCATAATTTGAAATGCACGTATACGTGTTTTCACGCATGGACAGTGTTGTTTTATAAATTAAAAAAATAATTGTTTATATAACACTTATAATAGATTACCTGTATATTTAAACAGGTTTTTATTATGGAGACCTACCCTGTTGGGACACATCATGATGCGTCCTACATTTTGATTGGTTGACCTCATGTGACTTTTATGCTATCAGATGCTTTCGTACTGGGTGTTGATTACGGAACAGATTCCGTTCGCTCCATTCTGGTGGATGCCTCCAATGGAAAGGAAGTAGCCTCATCTGTCTACTACTATCCACGCTGGCGTGATGGTTTGTTTTGCAATCCGTTGAAGAACCGGTTTCGTCAGCATCCCCTGGATTATGTTGAGGGACTTGAGTGCACCATTAAAGAGTGCCTGTCGATGGCGGGAAGCTCCGTAAAATCTTCTGTCAAAGCCATCGCTGTGGATACAACAGGATCTTCACCTGTAGCTGTTGACAAGTCAGGAACTCCGTTGGCACTTACCGCGGAATTTGAAAGTAATCCCAATGCTATGTTCGTATTGTGGAAAGATCATACAGCAACAAAAGAAGCTGCAGAAATTAACGAACATGCTACAAAATTTGAAATTAACTACCTGCAGTTTGTCGGAGGCATTTATTCTTCAGAATGGTTTTGGGCAAAGTTATTGCACGTCCTTCGCGAAGATGAGCAGGTAAGACGCGCTTGTTATTCGTGGGTTGAACACTGTGACTGGATTCCTTTTTTATTGACTGGAGGGAAGGATGTTCATCATATGAAACGAGGTGTTTGTTCTGCCGGTCATAAAGCCTTGTGGGCCGCTGAATTTGGAGGTCTTCCCCCGGATAATTTCTTCACGGCACTTGATCCGGTCTTAAAAGGATTTACAACACGATTATTTAAAGAAACCTATACCGCTGATAGACCGGCCGGTAATCTGAGTAAGGAATGGGCTGCCCGGCTTGGACTTTCTGTGGAAGTGGTTGTAGGTATCGGAGCCTTTGATGCCCATATGGGTGCCGTGGGTGGGCAAATTGAGCCGGGCCATCTCAGTAAAGTAATGGGTACCTCCACATGCGATATGATGGTGGCGCCGAGGTCTGATTTGAAAGATAAACTGGTGCACGGTATCTGTGGGCAGGTTGATGGTTCTGTTATTCCTGGAATGATTGGATTAGAAGCCGGACAGTCAGCCTTTGGTGATACGTATGCTTGGTTTAAGAACCTGTTAGCCTGGCCGATACAGTACGGACTCGCGCAATCAGCAGTCATTTCTGCTGAAGTAGCGGAAAAATTAAGAATTGAATTGCTTGGTAAAATAATACCCGAACTGACAACACAGGCCAGCGCTATACCCGTAACAGAAAATGATGAGTTGGCTGTGGATTGGCTGAACGGAAGAAGAACACCCGATGCTAACCAATTGTTAAAAGGTGCACTGACGGGCTTGAGTATCGGAAGTGAAGCACCCCAACTTTTCAAGGCGTGGGTAGAGGCTACTTGTTTTGGAGCGAAGGCGATAGTGGACCGCTTTAATAGTGAAGGCGTTCTGGTGAAAGGCTTAATTGGTTTGGGGGGTGTGGCCCGTAAATCTCCTTACATCATGCAGGTTATGGCTGATGTAATGAATATGCCTATCCGAATTCATAAGTCTGAGCAAACCTGTGCCCTGGGTGCCGCCATGTTTGCCGCTACAGCTGCAGGATTGTACCGGAAGGTGGAAGATGCGATGAAAGCGATGGGTCAGGGATTTGATATGGAATACAAACCAAATCCTTCTGTTACGTCCATTTACAGTAAGCGTTATCAAAAGTATCTTGCGCTGGGTGCACTCCTTGAAAAGAAACCCGCTAAGAAATTATCGTCCATAGACCATTGACCATCGACTTCTTGACATGAGTAAATACGATCACATTAAACAATCGGCTTACATCGCCAACATGCAACTGCCGAAGTTGGGACTTGTCATCTTTACGTTCGGAAATGTCAGTGCCGTTGACCGGTCGTTGGGTGTTTTTGCCATTAAGCCCAGCGGTGTTCCGTATGAAGACCTGTCACCGGCGAAAATGGTGATTGTCGACTTTGAAGGAAAGAACGTAGAGGGAAATCTCCGGCCATCCTCGGACACGTTGACACATGCTGTTTTATACAAACATTGGGATAAGGTTGGTGGCATTGTTCACACCCACTCTACACATGCAACGGCATGGGCACAAGCGCAGCGCGATATTCCTATTTTTGGTACCACGCACGCCGATCATAACACAGTTGACATTCCCTGTGCGCCACCGATGAACGATGACATGATCCAGGGTAATTATGAATACGAGACCGGTTTTCAAATCATGAATTGTTTCAAAGAAAGGAAACTAAATTACGAGGAAGTAGAGATGATACTCATCGGAAATCATGCTCCTTTCACTTGGGGGAAGACCCCGGAGAAGGCGGTTTATAATAGTGCGGTGTTGGAAGCAATCGCCCACATTGCGCTCCTTACGGAGCAGATTAATGCCAAAGCCCCGCGCCTCAAAGATGCTCTCATAAAAAAACATTTTGAACGTAAACACGGTCCTGACGCGTATTACGGGCAGTAGATAGGTTAAAAAACTTTATACCATGAGAAAACTTCTGCTTTTGCCCTTGCTGCTTCAGGTTGTTTTATCAGCCTGGTCCCAACCTAAGGATTATCCGATACAGGCTGTGCCTTTCACACAAGTGAAGTTAACGGACAATTTTTGGCTGCCCCGGATAAAAATAAATCATACCGTCACTATCCCGGCTTCCTTCGAACGTTGTGAGAGCACGGGGCGCGTTAAAAATTTCGAGATGGCTGCGGCGAAAAGTGGAAAATTCTGTACGATTTATCCGTTTGATGATACGGATATTTATAAAACCATTGAAGGTGCTTCGTTCTCGTTAAGCCTGTATCCTGATAAAGCGCTTGAAAATTATATTGATTCATTGATCATTAAAATAAAAAATGCCCAGGAGCCGGATGGATATTTGTATACAGCGCGAACCATAAATCCTAATGAAACGCACGCTTGGGCAGGCAAAGAGCGTTGGGAGAAAGAAAGGGAGTTGAGCCATGAATTATATAATTCCGGCCATTTATATGAAGCTGCTGCGGCGCACTATCAGGCTACTGGAAAGCGAAATTTACTGGAGATCGCATTGAAAAATGCTGACCTGGTTTGTTCTGTGTTCGGCTATACTAAGCGACATGTGGCGCCTGGCCATCAGGTCGTGGAGATGGGGTTGGTGAAGCTCTATCGGATCACTGGCAAGAATGAATACCTTGAAACGGCCAAATATTTTATCGAGGAGCGTGGTCATTATACGGGTTACGATCCAAAAAGTAATGATCCATGGCAGAGCGGGGCGTACTGGCAAGATCACATCCCCGTGATTGAACAGAAGGAGGCTGTCGGACACGCCGTACGTGCTGGATATTTATATGCGGCCATGACAGACATTGCCGCGCTTACGGGTGATGAAAAATTCCTGTATGCTATTGATACCATTTGGGAAAATGTGGTGCGAAAGAAAATCTATGTACAGGGCGGAGTAGGGGCTATCGGTAATGGTGAACGCTTTGGGGCTAATTACGAATTGCCAAACGCCACAGCCTATAATGAAACATGCGCGGCAATTGCCAATGTATACTGGAACCATCGTATGTTTTTATTACATGGAGAATCCAAGTACATCGACATACTGGAGAAGACATTATACAATGGTTTGATATCGGGTGTTGGAATGGACGGCAAGTCTTTTTTTTACACAAACGCCATGGAAATTAAACATACATTTCAACATAAGGATATGGAGGAGGCTCGATCAGGTTGGTTTCCATGTTCCTGCTGCCCCACAAACGTAACAAGATTGATTCCCTTTGTTCCAGGATATGTGTATGCACAAAAAGGCAGTGAAGTCTACGCCAATCTTTTTGTCACCGGAAATACGACAGTAACCATCAACAAGAAATCAGTTCAGATCGACCAGCAGAATAACTATCCCTGGGATGGAAACCTGATTTTTAGAATAACTCCCAAATCGCCAACCGCTTTTACAATGCGTATACGCATACCGGGATGGGCGCGGGACAAGGCCATGCCATCGGACCTTTATGCTTTTAAGAACCAAACGAATAAAAAAGCAGATATTAAAATTAACGGTACTCCATTCCATTACGCCATGGAAAATGGTTACGCCATACTGAATAAGACATGGAAGAAAGGTGATGTCATTGAAGTCAATTTACCCCTTGAAACAAGGCGGGTTGTGGCCAATCCTAACCTGAAAGAAGATCTGGGGAAAGTAGCACTGCAGCGAGGGCCCATCATGTACTGTGCGGAATGGCCTGACAATAATGGGAAAGTCAGCAACATTATTCTTCCGGATGATGTAACGTTTACAACTGAATTCAGGCCCACGATGCTGAATGGAATAACGGTTTTGAAGAGCGAGGTGCCAGCCATCTTAGTCAACAGTGAAACGAATATCTCCACGGTGAACCAACCTTTTATAGCTATCCCTTATTATGCCTGGGCGCATAGGGGCAAAGGTGAAATGATGATCTGGTTTCCTACGGGAGTGAAAAATATTGATATAATTCCCACGAACTGAC
>Ga0184629_10000108_pt1 | contig 33104 bp, 33 predicted proteins | sample PLM4_32_b1_FD_133158 | JGI IMG/M metagenome (GOLD analysis project Ga0184629, IMG submission 133158) | Groundwater sediment microbial communities from an aquifer in East River, Colorado, USA - PLM4_32_b1 | ecosystem: Environmental > Terrestrial > Soil > Riparian zone | place: USA: East River...
GCTCGTCTGGAAGAGGCCGTTGCGTGCTTCGACCAGGCGGTCGCGCTGAATGCACATTACGATGAGGCGCTGATCAATCGCGGTGCAGCGCTTGCCGCGCTCAACCGGCATGAAGACGCACTGGCAAGTCTCGATGCCACGCTCGCGCTCAAGCCGAACGACATCGAGGCTCTATGGGGGCGCGCAAGTTCTCTGTCGGCGCTTGGCCGCAACGATGAGGCCTTGGCAAGTGTCGAACGGGCCCTCGCCATTGCGCCTGACCGCGCAGACACCTGGAACAGACGCGGCGCAGTGCTCGCGCATCTGAAGCGGCATGACGAGGCGCTCCCGTGCTACGAGCGCGCCATCGCCATCGATCCACTTCATCAGTACGCGCGCATCAACCGCGGACTTGCGTTGTTGGACTTGAAGCGCATGGACGAGGCGCTGCGGTGTTACGATGCGGATGTCGTGGCGATGCCGCAGAGCGCCGATCTGAGAAACGCGCACGCGGACGCGTTGATGCGAGCGCGACGCCATGAGGACGCGGCGCGCGAATATGAAGCTGTGCTTCGCCTCGATCCCGGCTACCGCTATGCGCGCGGCAATCTCGCCGTGTGCCGCCTTCACTGTTGCGATTGGCGATCGTTGGACGATGACAGGGACACGATTGCCGCGGAACTTAAGGCGGGCAGGCGCGTCATCGATCCGTTCCAAAACATCGCGCTCTCGCGTTCGCGCAGCGATCAACTCGCCTGCGCGAAGATCTTCGCGGCCGACAAATACCGCGTCGCGAGGCTACCGCTGTGGCGGGGGGAACGCTACGAGCACGAGCGCATCCGCCTTGCTTATGTCTCCGCCGACTTCAACGACCACGCAGTCGCCACACTCATGGCCGGCGTGTTCGAGCAACAAGACAAGACGCGGTTCGAAACGATCGCGGTTTCGTTGGGAGTTCGTGCTCAAAACGAGAGAGGCCGCCGGCTCGCGTGCGCATTCGACCACTTCATTGACGGTAGCGATAAGGACGATTTCGCTATCGCCACTCTGTTACGCGGGATGGAGGTCGATATCGCGGTCGATCTGATGGGCTACACCGGCGAATGCCGCCCACAGATCCTTGGCTTCAGGCCGGCGCCCGTTCAGGTCAACTATCTCGGATTTCCCGGCACGATGGGGACGAGCAGTGTCGATTACCTGATCGCCGACGCGACCGTGATCCCCGATGACCATCGGAGCGATTACAGCGAGGCGGTTGTCCATCTGCCCGACACATATCTGCCGGCCGATGACAAGAGGCCGATCGCCGAGCGCACGCCGAGCCGCAGCGAAATGGGCTTGCCGGAAAGCGGATTCGTCTTCTGCTCTTTCAACAACAGTTACAAATTTGCACCCGCCACGTTCGACATCTGGATGCGTCTGTTGACAGCGGTCGAACACAGCGTGCTCTGGTTGCCCCGGATCAATGATGCCGCTGTTCACAACCTCCGCCGCGAAGCCGAAGCGCGCAACGTAAACCCATCGCGATTGATTTTCGCACCCTTCGTAGCTTCAGCAGATGAGCACCTTGCGCGTTTGAAACTGGCCGACCTCTTTCTCGACACCCTACCCTACAACGCGCATTCCACGGCGAGCGACGCGCTGTGGGCGGGTCTGCCTCTCGTGACCACACCGGGCGATACCTTTGCCTCTCGCGCGTCGGCGAGCCTGCTTAAGGCCGTGGGTCTGCCGGAGCTGATCGCAGACACTCTTGCTGTCTACGAACAGCTGGCCATGCGGCTTGCTGGCGATCCCGCGGCGCTCCGCGACGTCAGAGCAAAGCTTGCGCGCAATCGTTCCACGCATCCTGCGTTCGACACCGCGCGCTTCACCCGCAATCTGGAGGCGGCGCTGCTTTCAATGCAGGAGCGCGTTAGCGCCTGATTACGCCGCCTTGCGCAGAACCTCATCGGCGAGCAGGCGGATTTCGGTTGCCGCAGCCGAGCGCGGCTCTGTTTCGGTGACGCCCTTGCCGTCGATCATCGCGGCGACGAACGCTGTGCGGTTTCCGAGCGACGCGCGGGAGATCGGCATGCCGGCGCGAGTCATGTCGGCGACCAAAGCGTCTGCGACACGGGCGCGTGGCGGCACGCGATTGAGCACGAGGAGCGCTCGACCACCTTCGCGTGCGATCATTTCCAGCGTCGGCCAAGTCGCCCACAGATCCATCGGGCTGAGCTGCATCGGCACGATCGTGACGGCCGACGCTCTAACCGCCGTCCTGAGCGCGACCTCGTCATGCGGCGGCGCATCGATGAGCACGATCTCGGAGTCGAGCTTCGCGCGCTCGATCTCGCCCTGGGCGCGCCAGCCAACGCCGGTATGGATGGTCAGCCGCGCATCCGGGCCGAGCCGGCTTTCGCGCAGGTGGAACCACTTGGTGAGGCTTTCGAGCGGATCGAGATCGACCAGCGCGACGCGCTTGCGCACATCGTTCTCGTCGCCCGTCCTCCGCCCGCCCAACGCGCAGGCCAAGTGGACGGTCACCGATGTCTTCCCCGCTCCCCCCTTTGACTGAACTATCGCGATGACCAACGCCATGGCGGGTCTCCCGATCTAGAGGGTGATTTGTGCAATACCACAATATCTAGGGGGAAACCACGAAGAAGAGCCGAAGAAAGCGGTGAATGGTCCGGCCGCCCGCGCGGGTCGGATAGGCGGCCGCCAAAAGCCTGCGGTAATGCTCCAAGAACTCGTCCTTGAGCGGACTCTTCAACGCCGCGGCAAAGGGTCTCAGCCCTGTTCCCATCATCCAATGGAAGACCGGATCCTTGCCTTCGAGCACATGGAAGTAGCGCGTTTCCCAGAGATCGACCGACGCGGCCGCCGACTGCAGCAGGTCGAAATAGACCTCCGGCTCGAGCACGTTCCACCAGTCGCGCACGTCCTTGAGCTCGTCGCGCCAGCGCGGGTCCGCCACGGCTTCGCGAATCAGGACGTGGCAGCGCTCCTTGAAATTGCGCGGCACCTGCACGGCGAGAACCCCGCCCGGCCGGACGAACGACAGCAGGCGCGGCATGAGAGTTTCGTGGTCACCCAGCCACTGCAGCGCGGCGTTGGAGTAGATCACGTCGTAGGACTCTATCGGCGTCCACTCGGCGATATCGGCCTGGATGAAACGGGCATCGACACCGCTCTTGCGCGCGTCCGCCAGCATCTCAGGGGCAAAGTCGATCGCGTCGATTTCGGCGTCAGGCCACCGGGCCCGTAATAAGGCCGTGGAATTGGCCGGCCCACAACCAAGATCGGCCACCCGCCGTGGCCGCTCGAGCGGCACCCGCGCCAGCAAGTCCGCGGCCGGACGTGTCCGTTCCGCGCCATAGGCGAGATAGGTCTTGGGATCCCAACCCATGATCGCGGCAGAAGCCCTAGCCCGTCCGGTCGGGAATGATCAGGCGGAAGCGCGTGCCGGCCTCACCTGTTGAGACGAGCACAATGTCCCCGCCATGGGCCTGAAGCAGTTCGCGTGAGATCGCGAGACCCAAACCCGACCCGCCCGGACGGGCGGTGCCGGCAAACGGCTGGAACAGGCGTTCGCGAACCGAGCACGGAATGCCGGGTCCGGTATCGGCGATATCGACGGTGACGGTGCTGCTCTTGCGCGTGGCCTCCACGATGATGCGCTTTACGCGCGTAGTCGGGCGCACGCATTCGAGCGCGTCGCGAGCATTGCTGAAGACATTGAGCAGGACGCGGAACAGCTGCTCGTGGTCGGCGTCGATCTGAAAGCGCTGCGGAACACGGTTCTCCAGGACGACGCCGCTGCCCTCGGGCAACGCCGAGGCCGCGGCTTCTTCGATCAGCGGCGCAAGCCCGATGCGCGCCCGCTGCGGCTTGCGCTCTTCGGCTTTGCCGTAACGCAGCGTGTTGGTGGCGAGCGCAACGGCACGATCGAGCGCATCGACAAGCCGCGGCGTGACCCGTTTCACCACCGGATCTTCGCTCGTGATGAGGCGGTCCGACGCGATTTGAGCCGTGGACAGGATGTTGCGCAGATCGTGCTGGATCTTCGCCACTGCGAGGCCGAGCGTGGCAAGCCGCGTCTTCTGCTGGAGAAACCCGTACAGCTCGTGCTGCATCGTGGAGAGCTCGCGCTCAGCCGTTCCGATCTCGTCCCTGCGCGACGAGGGATGATGAATGCGCGTCGGATCTTCCGGATTGGCGCGGAACGCAGTCATGGCTGCGGTGATGCGCTGCATCGGCCGCACCAGGAAGAAATAGAGACTCAAGAACACCAACAGCGCGGTCAGCACGGAGATGAACAGCGAAAGAATAAGCACGCGTGTCGAGAACGTCAGCAATGCGGCGCGAATCGGTTCCTCGTTGGCGATGACGATGATGTTCATCCCCTCGCCAAGCCCCGTGGTGCCGTCGATGCGGATGATGCGATCGCGCGGCGCGAACAAGCAGCGAATCACATCGCGTGTCTGTCCGATCAGATCGGTCTGCGCGGCATCGTAGATCGCCTGAATCATCGGCGGCTCGGGGCCGACCAGGAACAGCTCGTGCTGTCCGCCGCCGCGCAGGATCACCGCTTCGGCGCCGGCCGCTTCGAGCAGCTGCATGCGCAGTTCGTCGGAGAATTGTTCGCCGGGCGCCTCGGTGAAGGGGAGAATCGCGAGCTGAGCCGAATGAATACGATCCTGCAGGAGCTGATTGTGGTAGCGCGCAACGGACGGGAAATAGATCAGCGCCACGCTCAGCATGACGAACAGAATCGTCAAGAGCAGCAGACGGCCCGACAGGCTATGCGTCGCCAGCCGCCAGCCTAACCGTGCCGGAGCTCGGTTGTCCTTCAGCATGTCATCAGAAAACACCAGTTTGCGGCGAAAAGCATGCCCAATCTGCCACATTTCGCTCGGCGGCGTTTTGAACCCTTTGCTTCCGATCAGACGTTGGTTTTCCAGGAGAAAGTCGGGGTCCTCGCGGAGAAATCAATGTTTGATCCGATGCAGCGACTTGGGGAGCTTCTACCATCCGGACGAGACTGGAAGGCGGCATTCGCCTGTTAGAGGCCGGTAAGCGCGCCAAAATACCTGTCTTAAGCATTAAAAGACCGGCGCCGAGCCTGCGCGGCCGCTTGGCACACAACCGCGCATGAACTAAATTCCCCGCCTCTTTTGCCGGAAACAACTCGCGAGGGAATCGCCCCATGTCGAAACTTATGCTTGGCGTTGCAGCCGCTGCTCTGGCTTTTGCAATTCCTGCCATTGCCCAGGCTCCGCAGGCTGATCCAAGTCTGAACAAACTACCGCCTGGCCCCGAGCGCCAGATCGTCGCCGACGCCTGCACCGGCTGTCATACGCTGGAGCGAATCGCGACGGCGTCCCATGACAAGTTCGAATGGGAGCGTCTGGTCGATGGCATGGTGAATGTCGGCGCGCCGCTTACCCCGGACCAGATTCCGCAGGTTAAGACCTACCTTCAGAAGATCGTCGCCGAGCCACAGCCGGCGCTGAAGGTCATTCCGGGCTCGGTCAAGGTCGAGATCAAGGAATGGAACACGCCGACTCACGGCACGCGTCCGCACGATCCGCTCGCCACGCCCGACGGCATGCTCTGGTACACCGGCCACCGCGCGAGCGTGCTCGGCCGCATCAATCCGAAGACCGGCGAGATCAAGGAGTTCAAGACCAAGACGCCGATCTCCGGCCCGCACGGCTTGGCCGACGATAGGGACGGCAACATTTGGTACACGGGCAACTTCAAGAGCTATATCGGCAAGCTCGATCCGAAGACCGGCCAGTTCACCGAGTACAAGATGCCAGATCCGAAGGCGCGCGATCCGCACACGCTGATCTTCGACAAGAACGGCATCCTGTGGTTCACGGTGCAGGGCGGCAACATGGTCGGCCGCCTTGACCCGAAGTCGGGCGAAATCAAGCTCATAGACGCGCCGACCGCGCGGTCGCTCCCCTACGGGACAGTGATCGACACGAAGAACACACTGTGGATCGTGCAATTCGGCTCGAACATCATCGGTCACATCGATCAGAACATGAAGATGACCGAGTACAAGCTGCCTGCCTCCGATGCACGTCCGCGCCGCATCGCGATCGATCAGGACGACGTCATCTGGTACAGCGACTTTGCTCGCGGCTATCTGGGCAAGTTCGACACCAAGACCGGCAAGTTCGTGAAGGAATACATGTCGCCGAGCGGCCCGAAGTCCGAGCCGTACGGCATCACGGTCCTGAACGGCATCGTCTGGTACGCCGAAGGCAACTCGAAGCCGAACGGCCTCGTGCGCTTCGATCCGAAGACCGAGACCTTCCAGACCTTCCCGATCCCGTCGAGCGGCGGCGTCGTCCGCAACATAGAGCCGACGGCTGACGGCAAGGGCATCGCCATGGCGATGAGCGCGCAGGACAAGGTCGGGATCGCGTATATCCAATAACGGTTGCAGACGGGGTGGCCGGAAACGGCCGCCCCGGTTGACAGCGAAGTTCGGGGCCCTTAGGAAGCACCGCTCTCCTCTGGGCCCCGTCATTTTCCGGACATTCGGCAGTGAAACGCACCTATCAACCGAGCAAGCTCGTCCGCAAGCGCCGTCACGGCTTCAGGAAGCGGATGTCGACCAAGAAGGGGCGCCAGGTTCTGGCGCGCCGGCGCGCTCACGGCCGCAAAAAGCTGTCGGCCTGACCGACGGCTCAAGAAGCCACGTGGCCGTCAGCGCTTCCCTGCCAATCCGCATCGAACGGATGAAGCGCCGCGCCGATTTTCTGCGTGCCCAGAAATCTCGCCGCCAGGTGACCCCTGGCCTGACGCTCGAATCCTGCCGTTCGCCTGACGAGGTCCCGTTGACGGAATGCCGTGTCGGGTTCACCGCAAGCCGCAAGATCGGGTCCGCGGTCAAACGCAACCGAGCCAAACGGCGCTTGCGCGCGGCCGCAGCCTCAGTCCTCCCCCTTTTAGGACGGGCAGGACATGACTATGTACTCGTCGCCAGGGCGGCAACATTATCCCGCCCCTATGCCGCGCTTGTGGCAGACTTAACCAAGGCACTGACGACCGCCAATGCCGAGCTCGAGGCAGCTTCGAAGCGCGGACGATCCGGCGCACGGAAGGACGATGATGGACCGAATCGGCCAAGGAGCTGAGACGCTGGCTCGTTACGCGCGCCGCAGCGCCGTTATTGCGCTCAGCGTACCGATCCATGCCTATCGCTACCTGCTCTCGCCGCTGCTGCCGCCCTCCTGCCGGTTCGCGCCCAGCTGTTCGGCGTATGCGTTGGAGGCGCTCCACGTCCATGGACCGCTCAAGGGAACTTGGCTTGCGGTTCGCCGGCTCTCCCGTTGTCATCCCATCACGTTTCTCGGCGGCGGCTCGGGAGTCGATCCCGTTCCTCCCGGTTAGCCGTCAGGTATTTTGATGAACGAACAGAAAAATCTCTTCCTCGCCATCGTGTTGATGATGGCCGTCCTGTTCGGCTGGCAATATTTCGTTGCCGTGCCGAGGATGCAGGAAGAGCAGACCAAGCTCGCCGACCAGAAGAAAACGGAGATGCCGCTCGCGCCGGGTGCGCCCGGCACGCCAGGCGTCGGCGCGGCGCAAACCGTGCCGCGTGTCGTGTCGCGCACCGACGCGCTCGCCCAGTCTGCGTCGCGCGCGAAGATCGAAACGCCCACGCTCGACGGCTCGATCAATCTGACGGGAGCGCGGTTCGACGACCTTCGCCTGCGCCAGTATCACGCGACCCCCGATCCCATGAGCCCCGAGATCGAGCTCTTATCGCCCATGGCGGCCGAGCATCCCTACGTGGCGGAGTTCGGCTGGATCGCGAATCAAGGTGAAACCCAGGCGATGCCGAATGCCGACACCATGTGGCGGCTCGCGCAGGACGGCACGCTGTCGCCCGACCACCCGATCGAGCTGACCTACGACAACGGCCAGGGTCTGACCTTCACACGCCGCATCACGGTCGACGACCGCTACATGTTCACGGTCTCCGACACGGTGAGCAACAACAGCTCGGCGCCGGTCACGCTGTCCCCCTACGGCTTCGTGATGCGCCGCAACGTGCCGCCGACGACCTATTACTGGGTCGTTCATGAGGGCTTCATCGGCGTATTCAACGGCACGCTCGACGATCCGACCTACGCCAATCTTGCCGACGGCAACCAGACACGGCAGTTCCAGAGCACCGGCGGCTGGCTCGGCATCACCGACAAATACTGGATGGCCGCCGTCGTACCGCCGCAGGGGGAGGCCTTCAACGGCACGTATAAGGCGTTCGATGCCAACGGCACGAAGGCCTATCAGTCGGATTTCATCCTGACGCCGAAAACGGTCGCGCCGAATGCCTCGCAGACGGTCGTCCATCACTTCTTTGCCGGCGCGAAGGTCGTGGACATCGTCGACGACTACGCACGCACGCTCGGCATCAGCCGCTTCGACATGGCCGTCGATTGGGGCTGGTTCAATCCGCTGACCAAGTGGATGTTCTTAGCACTCGACTATATCTACCGCTTTGTCGGCAATTACGGCATCACGATCCTGATCTTCACCGTGATCGTCAAACTGCTGTTCTTCCCGCTCGCCAACACGTCCTACCGCGCGATGAGCAAGATGAAGAAGCTGCAGCCCGAGATGGAGCGGCTGCGCGAGCGCTTCAAGGACGACAAGGTCAAGATGCAGCAGGAGCTGATGCAGCTCTACCAGAAGGAGAAGGTGAACCCGCTAGCCGGCTGTATGCCGATGGTGGTCCAGATTCCGGTATTCTTCTCGCTCTATAAGGTGCTGCTCGTCACCATCGACATGCGACATGCGCCTTTCTTCGGCTGGATCCGCGATCTCTCCGCGCCCGAGCCGACGTCGCTGTTCAATCTCTTCGGCATCCTGCCCTTCACGCCGCCCGCCTTCCTGATGATCGGCGCGTTCTCGATCCTCATGGGCATCACGATGTGGCTGCAGACGAACCTCAATCCGCCGCCGGCCGACCCGGTACAGGCGAAAATGTTCAGCTACATGCCGATCCTCTTCGTCTTCATGCTGGCGAATTTCCCGGTCGGCTTGGTCATCTACTGGACCTGGAACAACATCCTGTCGATCGCGCAGCAGATCTTCATCATGAAGTCGACCGGCACGCCGGTCGATTTTCTCGACCGCCTGCGCGGCATGGGCGCGCGGCTGAGGCGCGGCGAACCGGCGGAGAAGCCCGCCGGACCGCCGGACTGAGCCATGCGCACCGGCGCGCCTGTCTCTCCCGAAGAGGCCGCGGAGAAGGGGCGCCTGCTCTTCGCGAAGCCCTGCGAATTCGTGCTCGGCGCGGCACGGCTTGACCAGATCCCCGAAAGCCGATTGCCGGAAGTCGCCTTCGCGGGCCGCTCCAATGTCGGCAAGTCGAGCCTCGTCAACGCGCTCACGGGGCGCAAGACGCTGGCGCGCGTCTCCAACACGCCGGGCCGGACGCGGGAGATCAATTTCTTCCGGCTCGACGACACGCTGATGCTGACCGATCTTCCCGGTTACGGGTTTGCGCGTGCGTCCAAGGCCCAATCGGAGCAATGGGCCGGGCTCATCTTCGAGTATCTGCGCGGCCGGCCGACGCTTCGGCGCGTCATCCTGCTCATCGATTCGCGCCGCGGACTGCTCAAGAACGACGTCGAGGTGATGACGCTGCTCGACCGCGCTGCCGTCTCCTATCAGCTCGTCCTAACCAAGACGGACAAGCTGAAGCCCAACGAGCTCGCCGCGATCGCCGCCCGCGTCGATGCCGAGTCGCGGACGCACGGCGCCGCCCATCCGCACATCATCGCGACGTCGGCGGTGGAAGGAGCCGGGATTCCCGAGCTTCGCGCCGAATTGGCCGCTTTGGCGGACACATGAAGCGTTTTCCGCCGAAGTGGCTGCCGGTTCGGCGCAGAAAACGCGACAAATAAAAGAATCCAAAGGCTGTCGGTTCCTATGGCTCAGCGCCCTTTAGTCACAAGGCATTGGCCTGGACTCCCTTGGTGACGGCTCGGCGTTTGCGATATAAGCGCCGCCAACGCATTCGCTTCCGAGGGCCGGCATGAACGTTCACGACGAGTCGACACGCGATCTGCGCAATCTCGCGCGGTGGCGGCAAACCGCACGCGTGCTCGTCGAAGCGCTTCCCTTCATCCTCGCCTACGACAACAAGACCATCGTCGTGAAATATGGCGGGCACGCGATGGATGACGGCCTGCCGACCGAATTCGCGCAGGACGTCGTGCTGATGAAGCAGACCGGGATCAATCCCGTGGTCGTGCATGGCGGCGGTCCTCAGATCGGTGCGATGCTGAAGAAGCTGAGCATCACCTCCACGTTCATCGACGGCTTGCGCGTGACCGATGCGGCGACGATGGAGATCGTCGAGATGGTGCTTTCGGGCTCCATCAACAAACAGATCGTCGCCGGTATCAACGCTGCCGGCGGGCGCGCGGTCGGCGTGTCGGGCAAGGACGGCAATCTGGTCCTCGCAAAGAAAGCCGAGCGCACGCGGCTCGATCCCGCCACCAATACCCGCGTCCCCGTCGATCTCGGCTTTGTCGGCGAGCCCGAGAACGTCGACGCCGAAGTCCTGCGCATGATCATGAATTCGGACTTGATCCCCGTCGTGGCGCCCATCGGTGTCGACCACAAGGGACAGACTTACAACATCAACGCCGACACGGTGGCGGGCGCCGTTGCGGGCGCGATCGCGGCCGAGCGCCTGATCCTGCTGACCGATGTCGAGGGCGTGCTCGACAAAGAGGGCAAGGTGGTTCCGAAGCTCAAGGTCGCCGAAGCCAAAGCGCTGATCGCCGACGGCACGATCTCGGGCGGCATGATCCCTAAGGTCGAGACCGCGATCGATGCGGTCGAGAGCGGCGTGCGCGCCGCCGTCATTCTCGACGGCCGTATCCCGCACGTCCTGCTGCTCGAGCTCTTCACCGAGCACGGCGCGGGAACGCTGATCGAGGCGTAACCCCTCCCTGGAATGACCGATCCCTGGGAAGGCGGACGGCTGATCTTCAGCTTTTAACGACACGTCCTGACCCGTATGACACTACGGTGTTGGCCGGATCGGGTGATACAGTGATCGGTGGAAATTGAATACCGCGTGGGGGCTTTCTCACATGCGTCCCGATTTCGGTCTTGATAGACGAAACTTTCTTGTGGCGACGCTCGTTGGCGTCCTTCCCACCAGATTTGCCGAAGCTCAGGTGGAAGTCACGCGGCCGGCGGTTTCGGAAGTCGAGTGTCCGCTTGAAATCATTACGCCCATTGCAGGCGATGGCTACCGAGGTCAAGGCGTACTTCGCAAGCCGCCCGGTGGAGGACCGTTTCCAGCGATCGTCTGCCTGCCAGACAGCCTCGGTGGCGGCCCGCTCTCGCGCCTTCAGTCGTACGCGCGGGATACGGCGATTGCATCGCGCTTCCTTGCGGCCGGTTATGTCGTCGTTGTCCCCACGTACCGCAGTCGCGACGTAGATCCGCAGTCTAACGTGTCGCTGGAGGATTCGTTGGCAGCGGTCGAATATGTGCGAAACCTACCCTACATCGATACCGACAGCATCGTCGTATTCGGGTGCAGTGGAGGTGGCGATCTGGCGCTTGAAGTCGCCGCTCGGACGAAGATTGCAGCCGTGGTGCCGGAAGAACCGGCGAGCCATCTGATGGCTGGCTTGTTCAGCAGCGACATCCCCAAGAGGGGGCAGCGATATGCGCCGGTCGACAGCTTTTTCTTACTGGAGGATGGGAAGCGCTACTACACGCCCGAATTCCAGAAAATTTTGCGAGCAAAAATCGCCAGGATTCAGTGCCCAATTCTTATCATTCAAGGCGATGTCGACAGAGTTCTCGTTCCCGTCAATAAGTTCAATGCGGAAGTGCTGATTCCGGAATTGCGCGCAGCAGGTAAGACACTGACGCTCGGAATCTATCCCGGGCAGCTGCACTGCTTCTGCCAGTGGAGTGGATTGCCATGGCCCGCGGGTTTGCGCCAGCAACCTCCGGCATCCTGGTCCAGCGGTGCGTTGGATGCGTTTCGGGATATTGATGCGTTTTGCCGTCGATATGTCAAAACGCAGCCCAAAGAGATCGATTCAAGTCTTGTGACGCACGTCGCAGTTCGTCAGTAAATGGCGGAACTCTGCCTTCGTGCCGGACGCGTTTGATGAAGCGGGGCAGATAACGCCTGCCTGTTACGCGCTGCTCTTTCCCAGACCGAAATAGGAGAGATGCCACTGCATCTCGGCCTCGGTGAGCGGATAGGCAACGCCCGCGCGTGCCGCCAAAAGCTCGTCGGCGTGCAATTTCCCGATCAGACTCTGCACCTTGAACGCGACCCGCATCGAAAGCCCGGCCTGCCAGCACAGTGCGGTGATCGCCTTGGCGCTGCGCGAAGCGAAAATCTTCTCGACGGTCGAACGCTGCGCCGGCGCGAGCACGGCGAGGCATGCGAAAATGATCTCGCGCTGACCGGCGAGGACCGCCTTCTCGACATACTCTTCGGTCAGCTCGCCTTTCTCGAACGCCCTCAGGACGTCGGCGCGGATCCCTTCCGCGGCGCTGCGCGATTTCTCGTCGTCGCGCTCGAGCCTTTGCCGCAGGCAGCGATTGAGATGCGCCTGGGTCTCGTCATCGAGACCATGACGCTCGCACAGCTTTTCGAGGAGCGCGGCGCCGACAAACCCGGCGATTCGCCTGAGCGCGCGCAGCGACAAATCCGTGCGCATCGCAAGCGGCCCGTGCCATAGCTCGATCGTCTCGGCGTGATCGATGATTCTCTCGAGCGCTTCCTCTCGGATTCGCGCCTTGGGATTGGCGAGCAATGCCGCAACCGAGGGAATGTCGAGCGAGGCGACGATCGCATCCGACACCGCTTCGCTCACGCCTCGCCGTTTCGCGATCGCCGCAAGCGCGCTTTGTGCCCGCGCTGTGGCAATGATCTCGAGCAGATCGTTGTCCGAGAGCAGCGGCGAGTATTCGAGGATCGGCGCGCACACCGTCTCTTCGGCATCGTTGACGAGTTTGAGGACGATGTCCTTCGGCACGCAATCGAGACCGGCGATTTCTTCGGCAAGGATGGCGCGTACCCGCGGCAGCTGGTCGTCGGCAAGTTTCTGCAGCGTTTCAAGCGTGAGCTCGCACACGCGCTCGCGTTCGGAGGCGAGAAGGTCGGGAAGCAGCCGGCCGATCTTGCGCGCGAGCTCGGAGCGCACCGAGGGATCGACGTCATCGGCGAGGATGTGGTCGGCTTTGGCGGGGGTCGCGGGATTGGCGGCGACGGCCCGGCGCGTCGCCTCGTCGCCGTTCTCCGCCAGGTAGTAGAGCATTTCGGGTTCGGCGTCGGCCCGCGCCGCCAACGCGCGCTCGGCCGAGCGGTGATGCGATTCCAAGACCGCGCGCGCATCCTCATAGGTGAGCTTCTCGGGAAGCTCGCGTGCACCAAAAAGACGCTTCAAGAACGTGATCATCGGCCGAAAGCTGCCGCCGTCAAAATGCCGGAAGAGCTTCTCATTCCGCGACTTAAGGTCGCTTTAAGGACAGAGATGCCCGGCCTTGGCCCTTGCTTTGAATTTCCTGCTCGCCCATGTTCCGCCTCCGCCCAAGGCTACGGCGGACTGTTGACTTGTAGCCCTGCCCGCCGAAGCTTTAGCGAAGGCGGGTCCGGCCCGATTTGCTTGCCGAGTTCTTAACGACGCACCGGACTTAAGCCATGAACGACAGCCAGTTGCAGCGCCTGATAGACGACGCCTGGGACGCACGGGAGCGGCTTTCTGCTTCCACCCAGGGTGAAGTCCGCGAGGCTGTCGGGGCGGCTCTTGAGGCGCTGGACGCGGGCCGTCTTCGGGTGGCCGAGAAGATCGGCGGCGAGTGGCGCGTGAACCAGTGGCTGAAGAAGGCCGTGCTGCTGTCGTTCCGGCTGAACGACATGGTGGAGATTTCCGGCGCGCCGGACGGCGCCCATTGGTGGGACAAGGTCGATTCCAAGTTCAAGGGTTGGAGCGCGAACCGCTTTCGCGCGGCCGGTTTCCGCGCGGTGCCGGGTGCCGTCGTGCGTCACTCGGCTCACATCGCGAAGGGCGCGGTGCTGATGCCGTCCTTCGTCAATGTCGGCGCCTATGTCGGCGAGGCGACGATGGTCGACACGTGGGCGACGGTCGGGTCCTGCGCGCAGATCGGAAAGAACTGCCACATCTCGGGCGGTGCTGGGATCGGCGGCGTGCTCGAGCCGCTGCAAGCCAATCCGGTGATCATCGAGGACAATTGCTTCGTCGGCGCGCGCTCGGAAGTCGCCGAAGGCGTGATCGTCGGCGAAGGTTCGGTGCTCTCGATGGGCGTGTTCTTGGGCGCATCCACGCGCATCATCAATCGCGCGAGCGGCGACGTGATCTATGGCCGCGTCCCGCCCTATTCGGTTGTCGTTCCCGGCAGCCTTCCGGGTTCGGGCGGCGGACCGGCGCTTTATTGCGCGGTCATCGTCAAGCAGGTCGACGAGAAGACGCGCGCCAAGACCTCGATCAACGAGTTGCTGAGGGACTAAGGCGCGTGACCGCGACCGATCCCATCCCGCTGACGCAAGCGCTGATCCGCTGTCCTTCGGTCACGCCGGATGATGCGGGCGCGCTCGGCGTTCTGGAAGCGGCGCTGAAACCGCTGGGCTTTGTGTGCAAGCGCCTGCGGTTTGAGGCCGAGGGCACGCCGCCGATCGACAATCTCTATGCGCGTCTTGGCGCGGCGCGGCCGAACTTCGTCTTCGCGGGACACACCGACGTTGTGCCGCCGGGCGAGCGCAGCGCGTGGCGGCGCGATCCGTTCGCCGCCGAGATCGCAAATGGCGTGCTCTACGGTCGTGGCGCCGCCGACATGAAGAGCGCGATCGCTGCGTTCGTCGCTGCTGCCGCGCGCCTGATCGCGAACGGCAAGCCGAAAGGCTCGATCAGCCTGCTCATCACCGGCGACGAAGAGGGCCCCGCGATCAACGGCACGGTGAAGGTGCTCGACTGGATGAAGGCGAATGGCGAGGCACTCGACCATTGCCTCGTCGGCGAGCCGACATCGGCCGCGCGCGCCGGCGACATGATCAAGATCGGCCGTCGCGGCAGCATGAATGTGCGCGCGACGGTGAAGGGCGTGCAGGGTCATGTCGCCTATCCCGCGCGTGCGCTCAATCCGATCCCGATCATGGCGACATTCATCACCCGGCTTTCGTCGTGGACTCTGGACAAGGGCAGCGAGCATTTCGAGCCCTCGACGCTCGCGCTCACGACCGTCGATGTTGGAAATCCGGCGGTGAACGTGATCCCTGCGGACGCGAACGCCGGCCTCAACATCCGCTTCAACGATCTCCACACGCCGCAATCGCTGATGAAGGCGATCGAAGATCTCGCCCGCGACGTGACGCGTGCCTATGGCGGCGAGATCAAACTCGCGCATTCGGTCAGTGGCGTTTCGTTCATCACCCATCCGGGCGGGTTCACCGATCTGATCTTAAGGGCGGTCAAGCGCGTGACGGGTCAGCCGCCCGAATTCTCGACCACCGGCGGCACGTCGGACGCGCGCTTCATCAAGAATTACTGTCCCGTAGCCGAGCTGGGCCTTGCCGGTGCGACGATGCACAAGGCCGACGAGTGCGCGAGCCTTGAAGATATCGAAATCCTGACACGAATTTACCAAGCGATCCTGGAAGACTATTTCGCCAATCCGCCACGCGGTTAGCGAATGTTGGAACTCACGTCACCAGACCAGCCAATCGGGGTTTTCGACTCAGGCATGGGCGGACTTACCGTCATGCGCGCGCTCGTGGAAAGGCTCCCGAACGAAAGCTTCGTCTATCTCGGCGACACCGCGCGGCTCCCCTATGGCAGCAAGAGCGCGGACACCGTCCGCCGCTACGCGGTGCAGTGCGCCCATGCGCTGATGCAGCATCGCATCAAGCTGCTCGTCGTCGCCTGCAACACCGCATCGGCGACAGCGCTGCCCGCACTCGCCGATGTGCTGAGGCCCGTGCCGGTGCTCGGCGTGATCGAACCGGGAGCCGACGCCGCCGTGAAGGCCGCACCGTCTGGCCGCATCGCTGTCATCGCAACGGAAGGTACCGTCAACGGCGGCGCGTATCAGCGCGCGATCCATGAGCGCAATCCTTCGGCCGTCGTGACGCAGCAAGCCTGCCCGCTCTTCGTCGCGTTGGCCGAAGAGGGTTTGACCGAAGGCCCCATCGTAGAGCTCGCGGCAAAGCGCTACCTCGATCCGGTGCTTGGCGGCGCATCGCCCGAGTGTCTCGTGCTCGGGTGCACGCACTTTCCCGTGCTGAAGGCGACGATCGCTCGCGTCGTTGGTTCGAGCGTGAAGCTGGTCGACAGCGCCGAAACCACAGCCATCGCCACCGAGCGCCTGCTTAATGAACGTGGCCTCTCACGCACCGGTGGGGCAAGGACACTGCGCTTCCTCGCAACCGACGCGCCGGAGCGGTTCGCGCGCGTGGGCGAGCTCTTTCTCGGCGCGAAGATTCCCGCACGTGAGGTCGAGCTGGTCGACCTCGAGACTAGTAATCCACGCGCAGCAGAGTGAGACCGTCGGGCGGCGCGACCGGACCGCAGCGCGTGCGATCGCACGCGGCGAGCGCCTGGGCGACGAGCGCATCGGTCCACTTCCCCTCGCCTACCAGCTTCAACGTGCCCACCATCGAGCGCACCTGGTGATGCAGGAACGAGCGCGCGGACGCGTAGAACGCGATCTCGTCGCCTTGCGCCGAGACGTCGAACCGATCGAGAGATTTCACCGGGGACTTCGCCTGGCATTCGGATGACCGGAAGGTCGTGAAATCGTGCGTGCCGAGAAGCGTGCGCGCGGCTTGCGCCATGGCGTCCGCATCGAGCTTGCGCCCGACATGCCAGACATGCCCGCGATCCAAGGCCGGCGGCGAACGACGGCAGAGGATGCGGTACTCGTAATGGCGCGCGACCGCCGAGAACCGCGCATGGAAGTCCGCAGGCACGACCGAGGCTTCGAGCACGGACACAGGTTGCGGGCGCAGATGCGCGTTCAGCGCGTCGCGCACGGTGTCCGCTGGAAACTCCTTCATGAGGTCGAAATGCGCGACTTGGCCCCGCGCATGCACCCCGGCATCGGTGCGGCCGGCTCCCGTCAACGTCACCCGCTCCTGCGCGAGCTTGAATACGGCCTCTTCGAGCGCGGCCTGGACGGACGGCCCATTCTCCTGCCGCTGCCAGCCGGCAAACGGTCCGCCGTCATATTCGACCACGAGCTTGTAGCGCGGCATCAGGCGAGCCTGTCGCCAACTTTGAGCGCAAAGCCGCGGAGGAAGGCGTCCGCATCCATCGGCGCGCGACCGGCGCGCTGCACGGTGACGAGCTTCAGCGCGCGGTCGGAGCAGGCAACGACGAGCGGCGCGAGCACCTCGCCCGGCCCGCCCGATCCGGACACCGGCTCGGCCAGCAGCACCTTGATACGCTCGCCCTTCGCTTCGAACCACGCGCCGGGCGATGGCGATAACCCGCGGATCAGACAGTCCAGCTCGCGTGCGCTGCGCTTCCAATCGATGCGTGCTTCGGATTTCTCGATCTTGCGCGCGTATGTGACGCCGTTCCTGGCCTGCTTCTGTTCAACGATTTGGCTCTTCTCGAGTTCGACGAGCGCTCGTCCGAGAACATCGGCGCCGAGACGCGCCAGCTCATCGTGCAGGTCGCCATACGTCTTGCGGCCGATCGCGACGCGCTCGCTCATCAGCACAGGGCCGGTGTCGAGCCCTTCCTCCATCCTCATCACCTGCACGCCGGTTTCCGCATCGCCCGCCATGATTGCGCGCTGGATCGGCGCCGCACCACGCCATCGCGGCAGCAGCGAGGCGTGCACATTGAAGCAGCCCAAGCGCGGCGCTTCGAGCACCGCTTTGGGCAGGATCAGCCCGTAAGCGACCACAATCGCGGCGTCGAGGCCGAGGCTTGCGAACTCCTCCTGCTCAGGCGCGTGCTTCAGGCTGCGCGGCGTGCGCACTTCGATGCCCGCGGGCTCCGCGAGCTTGTGCACGGGCGACTTCTCCTCAGCGAGCCCGCGGCCCTTCGGGCGTGGCGGTTGCGTGTAGACGCAGGCGATATCGTGGCCGGATGCAATCAGCTCCGCGAGCGATGGCGTCGCGAAGTCGGGCGTTCCCATGTAGGCGAGCCTCAGCGTCATGGCGTTCGAGCGCGCATAAGGCGCTCACTCCTCTTTGCGCTTGAGCTTGGCGGATTTGCGCAACGCGATCGAGCGCTTGAGCTTCGAGAGATGATCGATGAAGAGGAGACCGTTGATGTGGTCGATCTCGTGCTGCAGAGCGATCGCGAGCAGCCCATCGGCTTCGAGCGTCTGCTGCCGGCCCTTCTCGTCGGTGTATTCGACGGTCAGGCGCGAGGCGCGGCTGACGTCCTCCCAGAAATCGGGCACCGAGAGACAGCCCTCATTGTGAAGGATCTTCTCTTCCGACTCGGCGACGATCTTCGGGTTTACGAGATAGATCGGCTTGCTGTCGGCACCCGAAGGATCGAGATCGATCACCGCCACGCGCTTGGGCACCCCGACCTGGATCGCCGCGAGCCCGATGCCGCTTGCATCCTTCATGGTGTCGAACATGTCGTCCATGAACCGCTTGAGCGTGCGGTCGACCTCCGGCACCGGTTGGGACACCAGTTTCAGCCGGGGATCGGGCGCTTTGACGAGCTCGAGAATGGCCATGGCCGGCGGACATAGGAGATGGGCCTTGAAGGGTCAAGGCGGCGCCGCGAATCCGGTATGATCGCGGCGAATCGGGACAACCCATGGCAAACTGGATCATCTTTACGGCGGTCGTGTGCGTGATCGTCGGCATCGCGCTCACGGTCTACGCGCTCTTCCGCGTCGGCAACGCGCTCCGCCAGACGGAGAGCAGCAAGGCGCTGCGCGAGGACAGCGAGACGCTGCTGTTGGACACGCGGCTGAGGGAGCTCGCCGCGGCCCAGAACGAGATCGCCGGGCGGTTCAGCCAGGCGATCGAGAGCCAGTCGCGCAGCCAGACCGATCTCCAGCGCGCGGTCGCCGAGCGCCTCGAGGCGCTCGACAGCAGGCTAGGCGAGAACCTCAAGGAGTCGGCGGCCAAGACGGCCGAGACCTTGGGCGGGCTGCAGCTCCGGCTCGAGCTCATCGACACGGCGCAGAAGAACCTGATGGATCTGTCGGGCCAGGTCGTCGGCCTTCAGCAGGTCCTGTCCAACAAGCAGGCGCGCGGCGCCTACGGTCAGGGGCAGATGGAAGCGATCGTACGCGACGCGCTCCCCACGGGCGTGTTCGAGTTTCAGGCGACGCTCTCCAACAAGAACCGGCCCGACTGCCTGATCCGCCTGCCGGGCAGCAAGACCGCGATCGTCATCGATTCCAAGTTTCCGCTGGAGGCGTTCGAGCTGTTGAAGCGCGCGGGGAGCGACACGGAGAAGCGCGCGGCCGAGGCGCGGGTGCGCGCCGATGTCGGCAAGCATGTGAAGGACATCGCGGAGAAGTACCTGATCCCCGGCGAGACGCAGGCCCCCGCGATCATGTTCGTGCCGTCGGAGTCGCTGTATGCGGAGCTGCACGATTCGTTTTCGGACCTGATCCAGAAAGCGCAGCGCGCACAGATCATCATTGTCTCGCCGAACATCCTGATGCTCGCCATCAATACGGTCCAGACGGTAATGAAGGACGCGCGCATGCGCGAGCAGGCGAGCCTGATCCAGAAGGAAGTCGGGCTGCTCTTGAACGACGTGCGGCTGTTGGCGGAGCGGGTAGGCAACCTGCAGAACCACCTCGGGAAGGCCGAAGGTGATATCAAAGGCATCCTGATCTCGACAGGCAAAGTCGCGGGCCGCGCCGAACGCATAGAACGTGTTGATCTGCAATCGCCCGACGGCACGCCGCTGCTCGCACCCGGCGAGTGACTCACAGGCCTTGTAAAGGGACGGCGGCATCCCCATATCAGGTTTTCTCTAGTTCGCCCTACCAGCGCTGCGATGCTTTCAGCCGTCGCAGTGTGTTGATGCGCTCCGTCGCACATCGCTCGCTCTGAGCTGCGCCCACCGTTCAAGGAGAGAATATGTCCAGTATGACGCCGCGGAACGCCGCGCAGAAGAATGCCCAGCATTATTTCAGCAAGGGGGAGCCGCAGACCGACACGCTGTCAAAAAAGCTCCAGAAAAAGGAGCACGCAGCGCTCGCGGCGAACACTGCGAGATTGCGCGAGCTGCGCCTCGCGAAAGAGGCGGCGGAGAAGCAGATCAATGAAGCCGCGGGAATTGATCCCTTGAAGCGACGCAAATCCGCGCGCGCGATCAAATCCGTTGTAAGAATGAGCTACTGACAAAAACACGAAGCGACAGGCAAGTGGCTATGATGGAACGACTACATATCTTCTCGACGCGCAGGACGCGAGAGCGAGCCAAGCAATCGGCGTTTGAAGCGAGGATCGCCGACTTTCAAACCGCCCAACTCGCGATGCGAGTCGCGGACGAGAAAGCGGCGGCAAGGTCGCCCGCGGAAAAGTCTGAAGCACAAAGCAGGTCGCCTGCCGAGCGGCGCAAATCCACGCCTGCGGTCTAACAGGGTTTGGTCGCCGGCTTTCAGCTGACAGATCCCCACTGGAGAGCAAAATGTCGAAACCACAGAAGGCCGGTGGCGCGAGCGTTCGCGAACAGAAAGCGGCAGCACTGGACGAATTCATAAGGCAGGAGCTGGCCAAGAAGCGCGCCGCCGATGCTGCAAAGACGGCACGGCTGAGAGCGTTGCGCCTGGCGAGAGACGCCGCTGAGAACCCCGAACCTGTAAAGGCCAAGCGCGACGCCCGCAGGGATGAAACGCCGAAATGACCTCGCGCGACTTGAGGTCCCTGGTCGAGCCTTACGAGCAATCCATCACGGCGAAGAGCATATTCCAGCTCTTGAGCAGCGTCGGGCTCTTTATCGGCGCTTGCGCACTGATGTACTGGTCGCTGGAGCTCTCCTATGCCCTTACGCTCCTGCTTGCCGTGCCGACCGGCGCCTTGCTCGTGCGCATCTTCATCATCCAGCACGATTGCGGCCACGGCTCGTTCTTGGGACCGCGCTGGGCGAATGATTTGGTCGGCAGACTGTGCAGCGTCCTGACTCTGGCGCCCTATGGAAATTGGCGGCGCCACCATGCCCGTCATCATTCCAGCTGGAACAATCTCGACAAGCGAGAGTCGGGGAGCGACATCTACTCCGCGTGTCTGACCGTTGCCGAATACAACGCGATGACGCGCTGGCAGCGCTTTCTGTACCGATTGCCGAGACACCCGATTGTCGCGCATGTCGTGCTGCCGCCGCTGGTGTTTGTGATCCTCTATCGCGTTCCGTTCGACACGCCGGCAAAATGGGCGCGAGAACGACGGGCCGTTTACTGGCTGAATGCGGCGCTGGTTGCGATTGTCTGCGGCCTCGGTCTTGCCGTCGGTTTCGTTCCCGTTCTGCTCGTTCAGCTACCCGTGATGGTGGTGGCCTCGATCATCGGTGTATGGCTGTTCGCCGTTCAACACCGCTTTGAGGACTCGCGCTGGGCGCGACAGGACCAATGGAGCTTCAGCGGCGCTGCGCTCGAGGGTTCGTCGGTCCTGAAATTGCCGAGGCTCCTGCAGTGGTTCACCGGAAACATCGGGTTTCACAACGTCCATCACTTGGCGCCACGGATTCCGAACTATCGGCTGGAACGCTGCTACCGGGACGTCGATGCTTTGCAGCAAGACTCCCCGTTGACCTTGCGATCGGCCTTATCGGCGATCCGGCTTGCCCTGTGGGATGAAGAGCGGCAACGCCTTGTCCGGTTCAAGGACGTGGCGCCCGCGTAACTTAGAACGGGCGGCGGGCCTTGAAGGCGGCCGATAGCGTGCCTTCGTCGAGATAATCGAGCTCGCCGCCGACGGGTACGCCATGCGCCAGCCGCGTCACTCTTAGGTGCAAAGGTTCGAGCGCGTCCATCAGATAGTGCGCGGTGGTCTGGCCTTCGACGGTCGCGTTCATCGCGAGGATGACTTCGGTCACGCCTTCGCGCGCGCGTTCGACGAGCTTGCCGAGATTGAGCTTCTCGGGCGTGATGCCGTCGAGTGCGGAGAGCGCGCCGCCGAGCACGTGATAGCGGCCGCGGAACATGCCGGCGCGCTCGAGCGCCCAGAGATCGTCGACGTCTTCGACGACGCAGAGGGCCGCCGCATCGCGCGAGGGATCGCGGCATAGCGCGCATGGATCGGTGGTGTCGAGATTGCCGCATGTCGGGCACTGCTTGAGAGCGGCGGCCGCTTCGGCGAGCGCATCAGCGAGAGGTTCGAGAAGCGTCTCGCGTTTTTTCAGGAGCGCGAGTGCCGCGCGGCGCGCGGACCGCGGGCCCAAGCCCGGCAGCTTGGCGAGCAAGTGGATCAGGCGATCGATTTCTTCTCCGCGCGGCGAAACGGACACGCGCGCCTCAACTCGATCCGGGCGGCATGAAGCTCTTCATCAGATTGCCGAGGAAGCCGGCATCCTCGAGACGGCGCGCTTCCAGCTTCTTGTTGGCGTCGGCGCAAGCTGCGACGACGAGATCCTCGACGACCTGCTGCTCTTCGGGCTTCATCAGCGAGCGGTCGATACGCACATTCTTGACGTAGCCCAAGCCGTTCATCAGCACGCCGACGAGGCCGCCGCCCGCGACGCCTTCCACTTCCATCGCGGCCATCGCCTGCTGGAGCTCTTCGGCGCGGCGCTGCATCTCCTGGACCTGGCGCATCATGTTCGAATCCATCTACTCAGACTCCTCATCGGCTACGGGCGGCGGCGTGTCGCTCTCGCGTTCGCGGACGGCGACGATTTCCGCGCCGGGGAACGTGTCCATCACCGCGCGCACGAAGGGTTCCTGCGCGACGGCGTCCTTGCGCGCCTGTTCGGCTGCCTGCCGCTGCTCGTAGAGCGTGGGCGCGCCGCCTTCGGAGGCCAGCGTCACGATCCAGCGTTCGCCCGTCCAATCGCGCATGCGCTGGCTCAAGTCGGAGGCGAGCGTGCCGGTCGCGCCGCGCGCGGGACGGAATTCAATCCGGCCACGCTCGAGCGAGACGAGATGCACGCTGTTCTCGAGCTGCGTCGCCAGCAGGCGCGCACCCTTCGCTTTGGCCAGCGCGACGATGTCTTCGAGCTTGCCGACCTCGACCGCAGGAGCTGACGCTGTCGGCTGCGGCGGCGCGTAGTGCTCGGGCGATGGACGCGGCACGGCTTGCGCAGCCTGGGCTTGCGCGCGGCCCCCGGACGATGGCGATCGGGGCGCCGGAGCCGACGAGGGAGCGGGAGCGGCCGACGCTTCGCCGTCGCGCAGATGGCGCACGAGCTGCTCGGTCGGCGGCAGGTCCGAGGCATAAGCGAGACGCACGAGCGCCATTTCGGCCGCCGGCAACGGATTGGCGGCATCGCGCACTTCGAGCAGGCCTTTCAGCAGCATCTGCCAAGCGCGCGTGAGCGAAGCGACGCTGAGCTTTCCCGCCATCATGACGGCGCGCTGTGCTTCGGAGGAGCCGCCGTCGAAGAAGCCTTCGGCGCCCGGCGCCACCTTCACGCGGGTCAAGAAGTGCGTCGTCTCGAGCAGGTCCTGCATGACGACCAACGGATCGGCGCCGGCGCCGTACAGTTCCTTGAGCACGGCGAGCGCATGAGCGATCTCGCCCGCCATCAGCTTCTCGAAGAGGTCGAGCACACGGCCGCGGTCGGCCAAGCCCAACATGACGCGCACCGAGTCCCCGGTGATCGTGGGCGACGCCTCGCCCGCGTGATGGGCAATCGCCTGATCGAGCAGCGAGAGCGCATCGCGCACCGAGCCTTCGGCCGCGCGAGCGAGCGAGGTGAGCGAAGCGGGCTCGATCTTGATCTTCTCCTTCGCCGCGATCTCGGAGAGATGCGCGATCATCGCCTCGGTCTCGATGCGGCGAAGATCGAAGCGCTGGCAGCGCGACAAGACGGTGACCGGCACTTTGCGGATCTCGGTCGTGGCGAAGATGAACTTCACATGCGGCGGCGGCTCCTCGAGCGTCTTGAGCAGGCCGTTGAAGGCCTGCTTCGACAGCATGTGGACTTCGTCGATGATGTAGACCTTGTAGCGGGCCGAGGCTGGCGCATAGCGCGTGCCTTCGATGATCTCGCGGATGTCGTCGATGCCGGTGCGGGAGGCGGCGTCCATTTCCTGGACGTCAATGTGGCGCGACTCGGCGATGGCGACGCAGGGCTCGCAGACCCCGCAGGGATCGATGGTGGGCGACGTCCGCTTGCCGTCCGGCCCGATGCAGTTGAGGGCGCGGGCGATGATGCGCGCGGTGGTGGTCTTGCCGACGCCCCTGACGCCCGTGAGCATGAAGGCGTGCGCGATGCGGCCCGCGGCGAAGGCATTGCGCAGTGTCTTGACCAGGGCGTCCTGGCCGATCAGCCCGGTGAAGTCCTGCGGCCGGTATTTGCGGGCGAGCACCCGGTAGGGTTCCGTGCGGGAACTCCGCGACGGCGGCGGGGCATCGAGGCCCAAACCCAGTTCCTGGCTCTCGTCCATCGTCTCCACGCGCTTTCGGAAAGAGGAGGAGGCTGGCAGACGACCCGAAACTTAGGCTCGTTACGGCTGCTTCCTTCCGGACCTGACCGGATTGGCGAGCGTTTCGTCCGCCGCCAACCTCCCGGGGCACTATATCAGGGGCGAGGCCCCGCGCGACAAGTGCCAACAGCGAGGCTAACCTGTTGCCGAGCCCATGATTATTGGGGATCGAATGTTCGCCTTTGCCGGCAACCCGCTCGACCGCGCCAGCGAGAAGCGTTCGGATTCGGCGTGGCTCGCGGCCGCGCGTGCGGAGAAGGCCGCGCGTGTGCTCCCGCTGTGGAAGCTGCAGCCGCTTCTTCTCGGGCCCGAGAACCAGGCGCGCTCGACCGAGCTCGGCTATGTCGAAGGCGCGCTCGCGAGCGGCTTGGGCGCGGCCGATGCGACGGAAGTGTTCCTCGGCCTCGAGGGCAAGACGCCCTACTTCGCGCGCGACATCTCCGCACTCCCCGATCCGCTGGCGGCCGCGCTTGCGGGGCTTGGGCATTTTCGCGACGCGCGCGCGGCGGCGTCGCTTCTGCCATTGCATCAGGTGGCGATCATGGGCCAGGCCAAGGCTCTGCTCGACTGGCACAAGAGCCATGGGTTCTGCAGCCAGTGCGGTGCGGCCACGCTGATCTCCGAGGGCGGCTATCGCCGCGTGTGCGCGCGCTGCCAGGCCGAGCACTTCCCGCGCACCGATCCCGCCGTGATCATGCTGGTGACCGCGCGCGACCGCTGCCTGCTTGCGCGCAACAAGCGCTTCACCGGCGGGCACTACTCGACGCTCGCGGGGTTCGTAGAGCCGGGCGAGACGATCGAGGAAGCGGTAAGGCGCGAAGTGTTCGAGGAAGTGAGCGTGCGCGTGAACGGCGTGCGCTATTTCGCGACCCAGCCGTGGCCATTTCCATTCAGCCTGATGATAGGCTGTTTCGCCGAAGCAGAGACGAAAGACATCACCGTCGATGGAAACGAGATCCTGACCGCGCGCTGGTTCGATCGCGAGACCGTGCGCCGCGTCCTCCGCGGCGAGAGCAACGAGGTCAGTCTGCCGCGGCGCGAGGCCATCGCGTTTCATCTCATCCGCACGTGGGCGGAAGGGGGAGTGGCGAGTAGGGAGTAGGAAAAAGGGGCAATGGGGATCGCTGGACGGATTGAAGCTATCGAAGCCGACATTACGACGCTCGCCATCGATGCGATCGTGAATGCGGCCAATTCCGCGCTGATGCCCGGCGGCGGTGTCGATGGCACGATCCGCAAGCGCGCGGGGAAGGAGCTCGACGAGGAGCTGTTCCGGGCTGGCCACTGCGCGGAAGGCGATGCGCTGATCACGAGCGGCTATCGCCTGCCAGTGGCCTATGTGATCCACACGGTCGCGCCGATCTGGGCGGGTGGGGCGAAGCGCGCGGCGCAGGAAGAGACGCTCGCGCGCTGCTACGCGAACGCGCTCAGGCTTGCCGACGAGAACAACATCCGCACCATCGCGTTCCCCGCGATCGGCACGGGCGCTTATCGCTGGCCGGGCGACGTCGCGGCGAGAATCGCGTTCGACACGGTGGTCGCGCATCTCAGGCGGAGCGAGGTGCAGAGCACGGTCACGTTCTGCTGCTTCGCGCGGGCCGACCGTGAGCGCTACACCGAGATGATCGCGGGATTGCGGGACTGAGCCCGGCTGCGATCGATCGCGCGCGCGAATGAAGGCGCGCAGTTTCTCGATGTTCCCCGCGCACATCCGCAGCGCACGGCGCACACGCTGCATCTGGAGCACGTAAGCGCGGCTGCGGCAGCCGTGCCGCGTGGGATTGGCTGCGCAGCGCGCCTTGCCGGCTTCCGTCTTAGGACCTGTCGAGTGACGCCATGGCTTGTCGCGGCGAATGACGGCCGATTGATGCGCGCGGCGTTCGGATGTCCATCCTTTGGGACGCTTTCTCGTCGGCACACAAGAGGCGACGCGCAGGGCTCTGTTCAAGCAACTGCTCCTGCTGCGAAATTCGCGGTTTCAACAGTCTGCTCGCTCGGATTTTTAGGCGACGTTCGGAGCCGCGGGTTCTTGTACTCGTCGAGGCTCTTGAAGGTCGCGCGGCACTGCGCCTGTGCCCTCAGCGCGACGCGCATGTTGTCGAAGGTGTACGACCGTCTGCGGATGAAGTCCTTGAAGATTACGTCGAGCGCGACGCCCTGGGTGGCGAAGACCGCCTCGACCGCGTGCGGGTCGTTCACGTCGAAGGTTTCGGTCGCCGCCTCGATCAGCGCGATCAGGCGATCGGTGTCATTGACGGTCGTGGGGTCGCTCGCGCGACTGATCTCGCGGAAGGCGACGGCGAATTTTTGGGCAAAGTTGGAGTGCTCGGAACTCATCGAAACGATTCCTTTGTTGGGGACGGTGGGGGCGCTCCTATCGAGAGCACCGGCGTCGGCTGTTCATGCTCTCCCGGCGCTTCGGCCGCATGAGAACATTTAGGGAACAAGATGCGCTCGTTGCGCGCGCAGTTCAAGAGGGCAACGGGCGTTAACCATGAAAAATTGCCTGCGGGTTGTCGGTCGCGCGTGGGGCTCGGATGCCCCCCGCCGCGCTTCAGGCGGCGCACAACGCCCGCCCCGACGCCGCTTGGATGATCCCATCTTGGGACTACCTATTGGTCCCAAGGTGGGACCATGATACCTTCTACTCATGCGGGTTATTGCACTCAGCACGCTGAAAGCGTTCCTGGAGAGCAATCCGGCTTATGAGGACGCGCGTGAGCCGGTTATGGCGTGGTTTCGGCAGGTACGTGCAGCCGATTGGGCTACTCCAGCCGATATCAAGCGCGAAATCGGCACTGCTAGCATTCTTCGAAACGGACGAGCAGTATTCAACATCGCTGGAAACAAGTATCGCGTGGTCGTCTGGATCAACTATCCCTACCGCGTGGTCTATATCCGGTTCATTGGTACGCACCGTCAGTATGACCGCATCGACGCGCAGACGATTTGAGGACTGATGCCATGGACGTGACACCAATCAAGACCAAGCGTGATTACCGTCGTGCCCTCAAGGAGATCGCATCGGTTATGGATGCCAAGCGGGGCTCGCGCGACGGAGATAGGCTGGACGTATTGGTCACGCTCGTCGAGGCCTGGGAGTCCAAGCACTATCCGTTCGACCTCCCCGATCCTGTCGAAGCCATCAAGTACCATATGGAACTGAAAGGGCTCGAACCACGTGATCTCGTGCGCTACATCGGCAGCCGAAATCGCGTCTACGAGGTGCTTAACCGCAAGCGCCCGCTGACGCTGCGGATGATCTGGCGACTACACCGGGGGCTCGGCATTCCCGCCGAGTCGCTGATCAAGATACCCGAAGACCAAGCAGCGTAGAAACCTGTGATTGGCGTTAGACGAGCGTGCGAGACGGTTTGGGACGGGGGAGAAACGATATTTTGGCGCAGTGTCGAGCACGATCACATTCTGCTGCTTCGCGCGCGAAGAATTGCGAACGCTATGACGCGATGATCGCAGGCCTGCGCGATTAGTGGTGCGCGGCCAAATGATCGACGCGCCTGCGGCGCATCGCTTCCCACGCACCCACAAAGCAGAGCGCGAGCGACGTCGCCGCGCTCAGCGCGAGGGGCGAGCCCTCCCAGAACATCGCGGCTGCGACCCCAACCAGGGCAAACCCGATGGTATGCGATACGGGAGCATCGCCGCAGGTCATCCAGCGGAAGAGGCCGCTGCCGAGAAGGAACATCGCGGGGCCGCCCGCGAGAACGAGCGCAACGTTCATCTCCATGTGGCCCACCGGATGGGCGAGCACCAATTCGTCACCGACCGCGGTCAGGATGATGCCGGCGACGAGCGGGATATGCGCGTAGGTGTAGGCCGCGCGCGCGAGCGCGCCCGGATCGGCCCGGCGCTCGAAGAGTTCGCTCGCTTCCTCCGCCGTGGTGGCGAAATAGACCCACCACATGGCGACAGTGCCGATGAACGATGCCGCGAAGGCGGACGCGTTGTAGGGGTCCCATTGCAGCTCTGCGAAAGTGGCGCCGGTCACGATCACCGATTCGCCCAGCGCGATGATCACGAACAGGCCGCTGCGCTCGGCGATATGAGAGGGCTCGACCGACCAATCACTGACGCTGGAGCTGCCCAATCCCGGCACCCAGAAGCGTATCCACGGCGCGAAGATGTCGATGGACAGTCCGGTGATCCACAACGCCCACCGCGCTTCGCCCTCGGCGAACGCGCCCGCGATCCAGAAGATCGACGCCAACGCGAGCCAAATCTCGATGCGGATGAAGTTCACGTACTCGTTGTGGTGGCCCTCTCGCAATGCGAACACGGTGAAGAGCGTGCGGACGTTCTGGATGAAAACATAGGCGCCGGCAAACGCGAGGGCGCGCTCTTCGAACGCCTCGGGAATCGCCGCCGAGAGCACCAACCCCGCCGCCATCAGCACGAACAACAGCACGCGGACCGCCGCATGGCGCGTGTCGAGCCAGTTCATCGCCCAGGTCGTCCACATCCAGGCGACCCAGACGGTCAGCGTGAGGAAGGTGCCTTCGACCGCGCCGGTCCAGGTGAAATTCGCGAGAAGGCGATGCGAAAGCTGAGTGACCGAGAAGACGAAGACGAGGTCGAAGAACAGCTCGACCCAGCCGACCTTGCTGCTGTCCTTGGCGCCGCGGGTGCGGAGAAGCGAATGATGATGGACTGTCATGGACGAGTTCCGGGAAGTGCAACCGACTGGAGTTTCGCGCACGGCGGCAGCAAGCGCCACCTCGGAGGCAATCCGGTTTCGCGAGGCAAAGCGCCGAAACCATCATGCGGGGTGAGCGGACTTACGTGTGGTGACGCTCAAGCAAAAACCCGAGGCCGCCGTCAGTTTCATTGCTCCAGGTCTCACCAATTTGTGCTGAATACCACACTCATGTTGTGCCGAAAGCCACATACTAAAAGCAGGAACCGTATTATTACTTTAAGCTACAGTAATCAGCGGAGAAAAAGGTCGTGGCCACAGAAGCCCAATTGCTGGGCCGGAGGATTGGGCCTTCCTCATGAGTTGCTCTGGCCACTTTCGATAAGTTGTGTCGGTGCGTCGTTACTGCTTTGCACTCAAGGAATACGCGGCGGCCTGAGTCGGCCAATACGCACGAACTGAAGGGGCTCCGATGTTCTGTAACGCGCCCGTCGAAAGCAACCGTGTCTTCACCCGCCACTTCGCCACCATGGTTGCTCTCGGTTTGGCGGTAATTGTTACCGGGTCGTGCGCCGCTCGAACAACGGGAACAGGGCTCTTGCCGCGACCAGATCCGTCTGCATTCACTCCGGCACCATCCCAACCTGAGCGACCATTCAGTATTCAGGCCGACGTGTTATCGCGCCCGATCTTTCGCACCGAACAGGCCGTGCCCTTTCGTGCCGAGATTCTGGATTTGTTAATTCCACCGGGAAGGGGAACCAACGTCAATCATGAGGGCCTCGCCTTGGTTGAAACCCTGGAGGGCGTTGGAATCGTAACGCGGCAGAACCAGAGAACTCCAATCAGTGCCGGCACCGTCTTTGGACTCTCTCAAGGAGAGACGGCGCAGATCGACAATAGCGGAAATGAGCCGCTGACGGTGCGCGTCTATGTCATCACAACTCGGTAGAGGAGGCGGATCGTGAAAACACTCAATGTGATTGCTGCCCTCCTGGGCCTCGTCATGTTGGCCGGCTGTTCGCAGGATTGGCCGATGTACCGTCACAATGTGTTGCGTAGCGGCGGCCAGCTCAAGGCGACCGCCCTGTCCGATCCAGCGCGGGTCCCTTCGCTGGCAGTGCGATGGACCTTCAGTGTCCCGCCATCTGACACGATCACAGGGATGAATGCGGGTTTTCGAGCCTCCCCTATCGTATACAAAGGTCGTGTTTACATCGGCAGTGGAAACGGCCGTATGTATGCGCTGGACGTGGCTTCAGGTGCGGTGCTGTGGAAGTATCCGGCCCCACCAGCGCCGCCTCTGCGGAGCCAGTTTACGTGCAATCCCTCAAGTTTCGGCATCGCCTCGAGTGCAGCGATCGCAAAGATTGGAGGCGTGGATGCTGTGATATTCGGAGCGCCAGATCTCTCCCTAGGGACGGGGCTCGGAGAAGGGCGATTGTTTGCGCTCAATGCCGCGACAGGCGCGGAAATCTGGAAGTCTCCCGTGATCGCCCGAGTGAGCGGACTTACGTGGGGTAGTGCCACCGAATTTCATCAGCAAATCGGATACTCGTCGCCGCTTGTGCTGGGAGACCGCGTCTACATAGGAGTTGCAGATCACTGCGACAACCCCATCCAGCAGGGGCGAATTCTTTCCGTAAGGCTGAACGACGGCACGATTGATCCGGCATTCACATACTGTTCGACAGGCTCGTGCGGGGACACAACCCGCGGCGGCGGAGTCTGGAGCAGCGTCGCAGGTATCGGCGATGGTATCTATGCGACAAGCGGTAACTCGAATAACAACGGGCCGGAGCCCTCGCCAAATCACGGCCTGAGCATGCTACGGCTGAATGCGGTGACCGGCGCCTTGGTCTGGAAGCTGCAGCCCGTTCCGTACGCGCTGGATTGGGACCCCGACTGGTCCGCAGGCCCCAATCTCATGTTGACCAGCTGTGGGACGATGGCCGTCTCCACAATGAAAGACGGCTGGACACATGCGATGGATGCCAACGCAGGCACACGGCGATGGACCTTCCCCACCGCGACGATCCCTTTTGCGGCTGCAGACGGAACGGTGCACGGCGACAGCCGATTTATGCGCGCCGGTGCAGCTTGGGGCGATGTATTCATCACGATGGCCGGCGGCCTGACCGTTAGGACCAACTTGACATCCGGATATCGGCGATTGCACGCATTGAACGTGTGCGCCTCGAGTCTAGATCGGATCCGATGGATCATCGACGTGCCAAACGCGTCCGGCGGCACATACTCTCTGGGCGTGCCGACAGTAACGCGTGGTGTTGTGTACGTTGGAACCGACCAGGGACACCTCGTGGCGATTGCCGACCCCAGTATCTACCCTTCCGCCGGATGGCGCTGCTCCAATACTGATGTGACCGCGGCGAACTGCGTGGCGAGTGGGTATACGCTCGTTCCGCAACCTGCGGTCCTCGCTAACATCGCTTTGTCGGGACGCATGGTTTACAATGAGATTGCAATCGCGAACGGCCGATTATTCGCAGCAACCGAAAACGGCAATGTCTACATGCTCAGCCCCTGAGCAAAGGAACGGCCATGCACAATCAGATGCTTGCACTTTTCCTCGCTGTGGCCGCAATTGCCCCGAGCCAACCCGCGCAGTCGCAGCAGGTCACCGACATGCGTTTTAATCAGGCATTATCGCTACGCAGCGCGGAGGGCTCTACTCAGCCTCTGAACGTCAACTTGCGCAACTGGGTCGTGCGCAACTTGCAAACGGCAAGTCTCACAGCAACCGGCATGCTCGTCATTCACGTGCGGGCAGGAGGACCTGCTGTCACGGTCATAGATGGCCAACGCGCCCAACGTGAAGAAGGCGATTTCTTTGTCGTACCACCCGGTGCGATGCTTTCGGTTGAGACTCAGAACGAAACTGTTGTGTTCTCGGTGCTCGAAGTCCGACGATGAACGCGCGGACCGGCGTCGTGTCCAATGACTCCTACTTCACATTCAGGAGCGAGATTTCCGGCATCACGGCGAAGCGGACCGGGATGATGCTGGTGCCGATGCCGGTCGAGACGAAGAGCGCCTTGCCGTTCTCGTGCACGAGACCGGCGGCGTAACGCTGACCGAACCGCGAGGGGACGATCGGGCGACCGAGCAGAGGAAGCCAAACCTGACCGCCATGCGTGTGCGCGGCGATCGTGAGCGCACAGGTTTGAGGCAAGGTCAGGAATATGTCGGGCGAATGCGTGAAGCAGAGCGCGCGGGTGCCGTCTGGAACGTCCGCGAATGCAGCGGTGAGGTTCGGTACGGTCGTGAAGGAGTCGCTCACGCCGACGAGTCGCACCGTGTCATCGTCGCGGGCGATCTCAAGCGATTTGTTTTCGAGCACTACAATACCGACCGCGGTCAACGCGTTCTCGATGTGCGCAGCGTCCTCCCAGCGGTCGTGATTGCCGATGACCGCAAAAACGCCGAGGGGCGCTTTCAGCAGGTGCAATTTCCCGGCGATCGTCTCGATCGACATGTGCTCGCCGCCGACGACGCCTTGGATGACATAATCGCCCGCGAGCAGGATGAGATCGGGCCGGGCGGCATTCGTCAGCGCCACCACGCGGTCGACTTTCGCCTCGTCGATGTAGGGAGCGCCGGCGTGAAGATCGCCGATCACCGCAATGCGCAGAGGTTGCGCGAAGATCGAGCGTCCGTCTGCGCCCGCGATGTCGTGCTCGACAACGCGAATGCGGCTGGGCTCAAACCAGAAGCCGTACAGCGCGAGAGCGCCGAGCGCGCACACGATGACGAAGAAGCGCTTCAAGACGCGTGACACGAGTTGAGCTTCCGAGCAGCAAGCCAATTATGAGACTGACTGCTTAGGAAGGCGTTTCAGTGGCAAGAATGA
>Ga0184629_10000109_pt1 | contig 33044 bp, 31 predicted proteins | sample PLM4_32_b1_FD_133158 | JGI IMG/M metagenome (GOLD analysis project Ga0184629, IMG submission 133158) | Groundwater sediment microbial communities from an aquifer in East River, Colorado, USA - PLM4_32_b1 | ecosystem: Environmental > Terrestrial > Soil > Riparian zone | place: USA: East River...
GTTCAGGGCCTTCGGTAACTACCATTTTAACTACAGTTTCATCACAAAGTCCATCACCACAAATAAGAGTGTCTTCAATGTGTTTTTGATATGAATCCTCTGTTTTATCAGTAACAATGGCAATACCGCCTTGAGCGTATTTGGTATTCGATTCGTCAGCGTTTGCCTTGGTGATAATCGTGATGGTTTTGTCTGGAAAGCGGTCTGCTATTTTGATGGCAAATGTCAACCCGGCTACTCCAGAACCTATAATTAAATAATTGGTAGTAATCATTATTAAGATAATTCGAGCATGCGTTCGATAGGGATTAATGCTTTTTCTCTAATGTGGTCCGGAACAATAATTTCTGGCGTTTCGTTCAGTAAACAGTTGTAAACTTTTTGAAGCGTATTCATTTTCATATAGCCACATTCGCTGCAAGCGCAAGTGTTATTTTCGTTTGAAGGTGCCGGAATAAGAATTTTATTAGGTACTTCTTGCTTCATTTTATGCAAAATACCGGCTTCGGTTGCCACAATAAATTTGTTGCTTGGATTGGTTTTTACATAATTGATCATTCCGGCGGTAGAACCAATGTAATTTGCCGTTTTAAGGATATGTGTTTCAGATTCTGGATGCGCAATGATTTGTGCATCTGGATTTTCTTTGTAAAGCGCGATCAATTTATCCAGTGAAAAAGCTTCATGGACCACGCAAGCGCCATCCCAAAGTAGCATTTCTCTACCGGTTTGTTCCATTACATATTTTCCTAAATTTTTATCCGGGGCAAAAATAATAGGTCTGTCCTTTGGAATAGACTGCACAATTTTAACTGCATTTGAGGAAGTAACCACGATGTCTGTCAACGCTTTTACTTCGGCCGAACAATTTACGTAAGTGATTACAATATGATCTGGATGTTGGTCCGTGAATTTTTTAAACGAATCTGCTGGGCAAGATTCGGCTAGGGAGCAACCTGCATTTAGATCCGGAAGAATTACTTTTTTGGTAGGATTTAATATTTTGGCAGTTTCGGCCATAAAATGAACTCCTGCAAAAAGAATGATATCCGCATCCACTTTCATGGCTTCTTGGGACAATCCTAAACTATCACCCACATAATCCGCCACATCCTGAATATCGGCTTCTTGATAATAATGCGCTAAGATTACCGCATTTTTCTCTTTTTTCAGTGCCAATATACGTTCTTTAAGACTTTCCATTTTTAAAAACTTTAATTATGTTTTCTTGTTGAAGATTAATTTACTGCAAATATAAGGTAAAACTTTGAAGGTTCATCTTTCTAAAAGCTTCAGAAAGTTTTCTAGGGAAGTCTTTTTGTTAAATATCTCTTAATTCTGGAATTTCAGCATTTGGGTTACAACAATTTTGTTCGCTGGCAGTTGCTCGCGTGAGGGATTACCTCATTGGTAAATATTTTTTATCGGAATTCGGTGAATTTCATTTGAAGTGGAGCTCTTTTTTTGAGAGGCTTTTTTTGCCGATCAAAAAAAAGCAGGAACGTAAAGCCCGACCCGCAGTTTTTACGGAGGGTCACGCCCACATGAGCTTTTGCGAACTGACGAAGTAAATGAAAATGCTGCTAATTATGGAATTATGTCTTAAATATTTGCGTTTGAGAATTTTAGAACCCGCAAATGTAATTCAATCAGTTTCTTTGCTCTATGATATTTATCAGGTTTTTAGATAATAAGTTTTTTGACCTTTGCCGAATAGTTTAATAAACCATTAAGACGCATGACAACAAAAAAACCGCTACATACATTCCATATTCCAGTGATGGGATTGGCATATACTATTGATAGCCCAATTCGAGTGGCACAATACGGAATATCTTCAGTAATATCTATTATTGATGATGATTTAATAGAAAGAATGAATGCTTTTTATAGCGAGAAATTCAAAATACCCTATCAAGAAATAACCGAAAAAATGCATGATTATCGTGCCGAACGAGTGACTTCTTATTTGAATTTGGTAGATACCATCGTTAAAGAAAAATTCGAAAAATTTAAAATAGAATTGTCTGAAAGCAAACAGGCTTTGGAGAATTATATAGCCATGTTGCCCAATAAATCGGTCATTAAAAAAGGGTTGCAAAATTTAATGGATGATGGAATTGCTTTTAAAGAAAACATCATGAATTATCTTGAAAACAATCTTACTGCGGGTGAAATTGATGTGAATATCATGACCAAAGTAGACAAGGATAATTTTGTGAAGGACGAGCAATTACCAGCTGAATTTAATGATGCCCATGCTTCATTGCGTGGTTTTGCCAATAGTAATTTGACTTCTTCCGTAGTACTTTCGGCAGGTATGAATCCTAGATTGTATGCCTATTTTGAAAACTTCCCTGTTTTTTACCCGGATGCCAACAATACGTTGCAAAAGAAAATTATTCTAAAAGTAAGCGACTTCCGTTCGGCGATGATTCAAGGAAATTTTTTGGCCAAAAAAGGACTTTGGGTTTCTGAATATCGAATTGAATCAGGTTTAAATTGTGGAGGCCATGCCTTTGCAACCGATGGGTATTTATTAGGTCCAATTTTGGAAGAATTCAAACAAAAGAAAGAGCAATTAATTCAATCAGCCCATGAGTTGATGGTAAAGGCTTTGGATATAAAAGGATTGCATGCTCCAGAAACACCATTAGAATTAAAAATAACAGTTCAAGGAGGTGTGGGAACTGCCGAAGAGCATGACTTTTTATTAGAGCATTATCAAGTGGATTCTGTAGGTTGGGGTTCTCCATTTTTACTGGTTCCCGAGGCAACTTCTGTGGATAAGGAAACTAGAACATTATTAGAAAAAGCCAAAGAAGATGATTTCTATTTGAGTCATATTTCGCCACTTGGAATTCCATTTAATGCGGTAAAAGGGACAACCAATGAGTTTTTTAAGCAAAAACGTATCCAAGAAGATAAAGCAGGAAGTTCTTGCCCTAAAAAATTCTTGGCTTTAAGCAAAGAATACGGTCCAAAAGGAATGTGTCCGGCTTCCAAAAAATACCAAGATTTAAAATTAGAGGCTTTGGATGCTGAGAAAGATACTTTGACTCCTTTGGCTTTTGATAAAAAGAAAAACAGCATTACTGAGAAAGCGTGCCTTTGTGTTGGTTTGGCCAATGCTTCATACCTTGAAAACAACATTAAAATAAAAGGACAATCGCAAGGAGTTGTTATTTGTCCAGGTCCTAATTTGGCTTATTTTGACAAAGAAGTTTCACTTTTGGAGATGGTAAAACATATTTATGGCAACGCATCTGTATTGGGGAACAGCGATCGTCCGAATGTTGTAGTCAACGAATTGAAAATGTACATGGACTATTTGAAAAATGAAATCAATGAGTTTTCAGAACAAATAACGGCACCACAAGTAAAAAAATTGAAAGCCTTCAAAAGCAATTTGACTGAAGGAATTGAGTACTATCAAACTTTATTTTCGTCTAATAATTGGTTCGAAAAAAACAGAAATGAAATTCAAAACCAATTAAACAGTTATAAAAACGAATTAGTAGGATTGACAATTCCAGAGTTGGAAATGGCTTAAAAATAAAATTAGTCTTTTTTAATGGTGAAAAGCCCACTTGGTCTCAAAACAGCGAGATTGTAGTGGGCTTTTTTTTAGTTTTAATGACAGAATATTTTTGTAGTGAAATCTATAATTTGGCTAATTAGTAAAACTAATATAGAAGAAGCTTAATTTTTTCTAATACCTCAAAAAAGTATCTCCGGATTTAATTCCAAGTGCCAATTCCTCAAGATTGGTATTTTCAAGCATGAATGCCAATTCGTTTCGAATGAACTTGAATTTATCATGAACTGGGCAAGGATGATCTTCCGAACAATGGCTTAATCCCAAGCCACAACCCGTAAAAACCCTATCACCGTCGATGGCGGTTACAATTTGCGATAGCTTGATTTGGTTCATTGTTTCTTTTGGGATTTCAAAACCTCCGCCAACGCCTTTAATGGATTTAATAATATTATTTCGGGATAATATTTGTAGAATTTTGGCTGTAAAAGCTTCTGGAGAATCTATTTTTTTTGCAATATCTTTTAGTCCCACCCTATTGTTTTGATAGGATTGTGAGGCTATAAAAATAGTGGCTCGTATGCCGTATTCACAGGTTTTAGAAAACATAGTTGTTTTTTTACAAATTTATGGAAATAAGTTTTATTGCGGCTATCAAACTCCATCAAGTATAGGGTAAACAAAAATAGTAATTTTATTCTTGTATACGCTAATAGTCAATAACAGCAGTCCTAAAGGCAAACCAATACTTGCCAAAAAAAGGTTTTCGTAATACATCGGAAATCCACCCTTGTTCAAAAATAAATAAGTTCCTTGAATGAACAACAGGAATTCGGTCAATATAAATCCCAGAAGAAAAATTTTGATACCCCAATTTACAATGCTGTTTTTTCCGTTCAAAAAGCCATTTTGTAATGCAAAGGCAAATAAAAACCCAGTGATAATCCCCAACATTGTTAAGTGGATAAAACCAATCACAAAATTTCTGATTTGGTGGGATACTTGAGCCATTTCGGGCACTAAAACCACCAACTGGATTATTATTTTTGAGGCTAAACAAAACAAAGCAAAACGATATACAATCTTTTCGATGGGTTGTAAGGGATCAATGAATCTTTGAAAATGAGGTTGAATCATTTGAATAAAAACAAAAAAGGAAAGGAATTGAAGAACAACTCCAATGGCATTTATCCAATAGAAAATAGGATTCGAAAGCGACCAACTTATCGGTAAGGCCAAAGTTAAAACCGTGGCAGTAACCAATAAAGCGTAGAATAATCGAAATTGTTTTTCGTTGATATTCGCCTTAAATTGGTTGAAAAACAAAGCCAGTACAGTAAATATAAACCAGCCATTGAACTGAAAATGAAGAAAAAATTGAATCGCAATTTGATAAAAGGCGCTTTCTTTTCCCATTATCCCAACGGCAGGACCCAAGCACCAAACTCCAAGTGTGGAGAATACCATAAAAAACAAAGCCGTTCGTAGCATCTTTTTCTCGGGAAGTGTTGCGGGTTTTGAATCTTTTATAACCAAAGAACAGAAATAATAACTACAAAAAATATGCAGGGTCGAAAAGACAATAGAAGCAAAAGCATAGCCTTGAGCAGGAAAATCGACCATCATTCCGATAACAGCTATTTCCGTGATCCAAAACAATCGATTGTAAACTGGTTTTTGTTGCGCTTCTTTGGGTATAAAGAAATGAAAAATCAAACCGTACAACATTAAATATACCCAACCGAGCATAGCAACATGCGAATGGCCGTGCATTAAGAATTGAAAATTGACTCCTTCAATAGGGGAAACATACATCCATCGAAGGAGTAATCCCATTAAGGAAGCAATGAAAAAGTTCATAAAACAAACTAATAACCAACTTTTCTTCATAATAATTAACCTCTAATGTGGACTTTAATTTTTTTTGTGGAAAGAGAAACGCCTTCCAATTCACGAAAAGAATGTCCCAGTTTTTCTATCGTAGGAACATCATTTTTGAAATACTGTATGTAATAATTGCCCTGATAATTGTTTTTTTCTAAATACTCCATCATCATACGGAGTTCTTTCTCTGAAATTAAATCAGAATGGACTGTGGTACGCACTTCAAAAGGAATTCCACTTTGAAGCAATAAAAGTAATGACTTTTCAAAAGGTAAAAAAAGATTTGACTGTGTTATCTTTTCGAAATGGATTGGCAACGCTTTAAAATCGAGGGCTACGTAATCAATCAGTTGTTTTTTAATTAGTTCTTCGAGTACTTCTGGTTTGGATCCATTGGTGTCAATTTTTATAAGGAAACCCATTTTTTGGACTTGTTCAATTAATGGAATAATATTTTTATGCAACATACATTCGCCTCCACTAAAAACAACAGCCTCCAATAAATTGATTCTGGATTTTAAAAATTGCAATGCTTTTTCGAAGGAAATGGTTCCTTTTCCAAATACAATTTCGGGATTGTAACAATACAAACACCGCATATTACAGCCTGCAAACCAAAGTATGCAAGCTGATTTATGAGGGTAATCCAATAAGGTAAAAGGGGTTACGCTATAAATAGGTTTAGCAACACTTTCCTTCTGTAAAATGAGTTCGTTGTTTGTGTTCACCTTTTTTTCCTATGTTAAAACTTTCTACGGGTCTGTGATAGCCCATTACTCTTGTGTACACCAAGCATTTGGTGCGTAATTCTTGATTTTGCTCTAAAATCTGGTGGGTGGTTAGTTTCATATTTAAGATTGTTTAAAGGTTTAATTTGTTTAAGAGTTTAAATTGTTCGAGAGTTTAAATTGTTTTAATGATTTAAATAAACATTGATTTAAAAATTAAGATCATTGTTCTCGCAGGGATTTTTAAAACAACCTTAAACAACCTTAAACAAATTAAACCTTTAAACAATTTTAAACTTTTTTTATTCTTTTAAAGCTCTATGAATTTCGCTTTTTCAGCAATTATAATGTCATCACATTTCGGGCAATATTCATGTTCTCCGTTCAAATAGCCGTGTAATGGACATACACTAAATACTGGTGTTACAGTAATGTATGGCAATCTAAAATTCGTAATTACTTTTTTGACAAATTGTTTGCAGGCTTCCGGAGAGCTTATCTTCTCGCTCATATATAAATGCAGAACCGTTCCACCAGTATATTTGCATTGCAATTGATCCTGCAATATCAAGGCTTCAAAAGGATCTTCGGTAAAATCAACCGGGATTTGCGAGCTGTTCGTGTAATAAATATTTTCCTCTTGTCCCGCCTGAATAATATCGTCAAAACGTTTTTTGTCTTCTTTGGCAAAACGATAGGTCGTTCCTTCGGCAGGTGTGGCTTCCAGATTGTATAGATTTCCTGTCTCTTCTTGGAATTCTTTCATCCTGTTCCGAATATGATCTAGTATTCCGGAGGCAAATTCAATTCCTGTTCCAGAGGTTACGTTGTCTTCATTATTGGTGAAATTTTCAATCATTTCGTTCATGCCATTTACACCAATAGTCGAAAAGTGATTTCTGAAATGTTGCAGATAACGTTTGGTGTACGGATACAATCCACGATCATACATCTCCTGGATAAACACTCTTTTTTTCTCCAAAGTGGATTTGGCAATGTATAAAAGCGAATCCAGTTGGGTGTATAATTTTTCTTTATTTCCTTTATTTAAATACCCCAAACGAGCCATGTTGATGGTCACAACGCCAATACTTCCAGTCATTTCGGCACTTCCAAAAAGCCCGTTGCCTCGTTTTAATAATTCTCGCAAATCGAGTTGCAAACGGCAGCACATGGAGCGAACGGCATTGGGTTTGTAGGCATCTTCATTTTCAATTTGATTGCCGTTTTCGTCTAAAGTATACTGACTTCCTATGAAATTCTGAAAATAAGAAGACCCAATTTTTGCTGTATTTTCAAAAAGTAGATCGGTATTTTCTCCGTCCCAGTCAAATTCTTCGGTAATGTTTACTGTTGGGATTGGGAAAGTAAAAGGTTGTCCATTGGCATCACCCTCGGTCATTACGGTATAATACGCTTTGTTGATGAGGTTCATTTCTTTTTGGAAATGCTCATATCGCAAATCGGTTACTTTTGATACACCTCTTTTTTTTGCTCTTATCAATAAATTAGAGGTATTGTTATTTTCAAAAATATGATAATCGTTTTTAGTCGGAATTTGTGTTTTTAAGTCATCCGGGACAATCCAATCCAAAGTGATGTTGGTAAAAGGAGATTGTCCCCAACGTGCTGGAACATTCAGGTTGTATACAAAACTTCGAACTGCTTTTAGAACATCATCAAAATCTAAATTATCCTTGAAAACATAAGGAGCTAGATAGGTATCAAACGAACTGAAAGCTTGCGCTCCAGCCCATTCGCTTTGCAAAATTCCAAGGAAATTGGCCATTTGACCTAATGCCTCTCTAAAATGGGAGGGAGCTTTACTTTCTACTCGACCTCGAACCCCGTTGAATCCTTCGTTGAGCAAAACGCGTAGACTCCAACCCGCACAATAACCCGTAAGACAATCCAAATCATGAATATGAATGTCGCCATTACGGTGTGCATATCCTTCTTCTTTGGTGTAGACTTTATCCAACCAATAATTGGCAATAATTTTTCCGGCAACATTGTTGACTAAACCTGCATTAGAATAGGAGGTATTGGCATTGGCATTGATCCGCCAATCGGTTTGTTCTATATATTCTTGAATGGTTTGCGTACTGTCTACATAAGTGGTATCATCATTCAATCCGTTGATGTGTTCCCTTTGCAATTTTCGAGTATGTCGAAACAACATGAAAGAGCGCATGACATCAAAGTATTTCTTTTCGTATAATTTCTTTTCAATCAAATCCTGAATCTCTTCAACTGCCCATACTTCTTGACTTTCCAGTTGAATGATAATGTTTTCATAAACACTTTCATCAACAACTACGGAGACACTTTTGAAACTCTTTTCAATGGCATCTTTGATTTTATAACTTTCAAATGGCTTGTATTTTCCATTCCTTTTGATGACGTAATTTTCCATAGTTGTTGATTTTTTTGTGTTTAGCATTGGTTATAATTGTGCGGAGAAATCTTTTTCCAGCTTGGTTGCTTTCGGGAATAAAATATTATTCTCCAAATGAATGTGTTTGTGTAAATCCTGTTCGAATTCCTGAAGCATCGCAAAGGTTACTTTATAGGTGTTACATGCATCTGAAGGTGGAGTATAATCATTTGTCAATTCTGCAATTTTTCTAAAACGTTCTCCTTCCGCATCATGTTCGTGCATCATCATGGTGATAGGATTTTCTACAGTTCCAAAATGTGGTTGTTCTATTAATTGATCTGTTAGGCTTGCATTGACCATTTTTTTGATAAAAGGAAACAAAATCAATTCTTCTTTTTTCATGTGTTGGGCGAGTTCTCCTGCACAACCTTTGAAGAGTTCGTTTATCTCTAATAATTCAGGATGATTGGCTCCGTGCACTCTACTTAATTTGTCTAAAAATTGGAGTAGAGTAGGTGTTTTTTCTGAAACATAACGATGGTGCGTTTTCTCAATATAATCGGCTAATAAATCGATTGGCCATGAATTGAAATCTATTCCAGAATCACTTTTTGATGATAAAATAGTTTCTATTTCTTGTAATAATTCATCTGGTTCCACTGCTTTTTTGGCACAGGCTTCTTCAATACTTCTATTGCCATTGCAGCAAAAATCAATGCCGTATTTTGAAAAAAGCGCTGCCGTTCTAAAGTCTTTTGCTACATATTCTCCTATTGTAATTTTCTCTAAAGTTTCCATAATGTTGTTTTTATAATTAAAATCTGAGTACAAAATTAGGTAACATTTTAATAAAAGACAAATTTATCCGTAATTAATTATTTTAATTTTTTATTTGGCATAAATAACTGGAAATTAAAATAGTGTGATTTTTAAATATCTTTTTTTAGACGATATAATTTTACGAATATTTAAAAATTAAGAATATGATTTTTATCATATTTAGAGCACTACTTAAGAACAATCGGTTGTTGAAAACTTAGAAAATTTAATTTTTGAGGAACGACGCATGATTGTGTTGCGTGAATAGTGAAGAAAATATTTTATTTAAAAAAAAAGATAATTATCATAATAAAAGACAAATTTATCTTTTATATTTGCATCACAATAAAGGATAATTTTATCTTTTATTTAAAACTGAATTTATTTACTAACAACAAAACGAATAATTATGCTTTCAAAATCACAAGCAAGGGCATTTTTTTTGGGAGGAACGGCGGTCACCTTTTTAATCTTTATAGGATTGACCATTTATTCCTTTATGCCCAGAAATGACCAAACCAACTACAGTAGCATTGACAAAAAAGTAGTGCGCGGAAAAGAAATTTGGGAACACAACAATTGCATGGGTTGTCACACCATTTTGGGCGAAGGTGGCTATTATGCTCCGGAATTGACCAAAGTTATCGATCGCAGGGGCGAAGGTTACGTCAAAGCGATCCTAATGTCACCAATTCCTTGGGCGCCAAACGGACGAAAAATGGTGGCCTACAATATGAATGAAAAAGACGCTGATGCCGTTGTGGCTTACTTTAAATGGATTGGAAAAATCAATTTGAATGGGTTTGACCGTATCGTTTCGCCTTTATCTAAAGCAAATAATTAAATTTTACAAATATGAAATATAAATCACAAAAAGTAGCCTATTGGTTTTTTGCATTGTGCATGTTATTGTTCTCCTTGCAAATAATCTATGGTTTTATCATGGGCTTTGATCGAATAGGATTGCAAGGATTACACGATATTGTCCCGTTTAATGTTGCCAGAGCGGTACATACCAATTTGTTGGTAGTTTGGCTATTAACCGGTTTTATGGGAGCAGCGTATTACATAATCCCAGAAGAGGCACAACGCGAATTGATAAGCGTAAAATGGGCGTATGTACAATTAATTTCACTTGCCATTGTTGGGTTTCACTTTAACCATTGGGAAGGAAGAAAGTTTCTTGAAATTCCGAGAGAACTTGATTTTCTGGTCGTTATCAATGTATTGCTTTTCTTGGGTATAATTTTAGGAACGCTTTTCAAAGGAAAACGTCAAACAACGACTGCCTTAGTACTTACGATGGGGTTATTCTTTTCGGCCTTGCTTTATTTGCCAGGAATGATTTGGTTTGACAGTCAAGTTATGGATTCATTCTTCCGTTGGTGGGTAGTTCACTTGTGGGTTGAAGGTGTTTGGGAATTAATTATGGGAGGTATCCTTTCGTTCTTATTAATCAAATTGACAGGTGTTGACAGAGAAGTGATCGAAAAATGGTTGTACGTAATTGTTGGTCTTACTTTCCTTTCGGGAGTTTTAGGAACAGGCCATCACTACTATTACATTGGAGTAAATAAAATTTGGTTAATCGTTGGTGGAATTTTCTCTGCGCTTGAACCATTAGCTTTCTTGGCAATGGCTTTGTTTGCGGTAAATATGTATCGTAAAGGCGAAAAAAGTCATCCCAATAAAATTGCTTTGTTCTGGACAATTGGTTCATCAATCGTTTCTTTTGTTGGAGCTGGATTACTTGGGTTTGCACATACTTTACCGCAAACAAATCTGTATACTCACGGAACTTTAGTAACTGCGATGCACGGACATTATGCTTTTTGGGGTGCGTATGCGATGATTGTTTTGGCCATGATAAGTTATGCATTGCCTAATTTAACGGGACGTAAGAGATACGAAAGCACTACAGGAATGATGGCTTTCTGGTTAGCCAATATCGGAATTTTAGGAATGACGGTTGCTTTTGGAGTAGCGGGTGTAGTACAAGTGTATCTGGAACGCAAAATGAAAATGGAATTTATGGTCGTTCAAAACGAAATCAGTATTCACTTTGTGGTTCTTCTGATCTGTGCTACAATGTTTACGGTGGGAATAGGGATGTTCATTTATGATTTTGTAAAATACGGAAGACCCTCAGAGGAGGCTTTAGAGATTAAATAGTTTACTAATTCACTTTTTTTTTTAATCAGAACGCTTTATCGATGGTTTTTTAGAATTGCATTTCCAGAAAAACAATTGATATCGCGTTCTGTTTTTTTTTAACGCTTGAAGAATTAACATATAGCAAATTTTTAAAACATATAAGTCATATAAGTTTATTTTAAGCTTTTTTGAAGTATAGAATTTGAAGTTCAATTTTGGAACTAGTTTTATTGTTTTATAAAGTATTTTCCTTGCTACTTACATGACCTTATATTTCTTATATGGTTAGTTTTTTAATTTGATTATATGTTTTAAATAACAAAATGATGTCACAACACACACCTTATTACCATACCGTAGGCAAAGAAGTAGAAGTCTTTGAACATTCCTATAAAAACAAAATTCCTTTTTTGCTAAAAGGTCCTACAGGAACTGGGAAATCCCGTTTTGTAGAATTCATGGCGCATCAACTGGATAAAAAACTCATCACCATCAGTTGTCACGAAGAAACGTCTTCTACAGATTTGATTGGTCGATTTATCATCAAAGGAGCCGAAACCGTTTGGCTTGATGGTCCTTTGACCACTGCCGTAAAAGAAGGAGCGATTATCTATCTGGATGAGGTTGCAGAAGCCCGTCCCGATGTGATTGTGGCGATTCACTCGCTGACGGATCACAGACGCGAACTCTTTATAGACAAACTGGGGGAAACGGTAAAAGCCCATGATGATTTTATGTTGGTTGCTTCTTTTAATCCTGGATATCAAAGAGGATTCAAAGAACTGAAACCTTCCACCCGTCAACGATTTATTGCAACTTCTTTTGATTATCCAGAGCCTAAAATTGAAGCGGAAATTTTGGTCAAAGAAACCAATATTGACAATGACACAGCTAAGAAGTTAGTAGCCATTGGTAACAAAATTAGAAATCTTACCGAATTAGGGTTGACCGAGACGGTTTCTACGCGACTTCTGGTGGATGCTGCAAAAATCATTCATTCCGGATTACCAAAACGATTATCCGTTCACGTCGCCGTTGTAGAACCGCTGACCGATGATTTGCAAACTGTGGAAGCTTTGAAGGATTTATGCAATCTGATGATATAAGAAAAAGTTATCAGTTATCAGTTTACAATCGCAGTGAGAACTGAGACCGAGACTGAAAACTGTGACTGAAAACTAAAAATTATGGGTTTCGAAATAGATGAATACTTAGTTGGGAAGTTTTTTAAACAATTAAAAAAGCGTAAAAAAATAAATCCCGAAACGGAAGCCAGAACGGTTTTGTTGAGCGAAATTAAATCGCGCTTGACGATTTTGGCTAGAGCGATAACCGGCAATCCGATCGAAATATTTCCCGCAGAACGTGAAGGTGGGTATAAAAACAACAACTTTTTCCTCCCAATCTCGTTTGCCCAACTGCCTACGCTGGAAGAGAATCTGACTTTTTATCATTTTAGAATTTTGTTTTTAATTGTACAGCAACGTCTCAATTACAATTGGACAGCCGATGAAATCGAACCTGCGCTACTCCTTTCGCAACAAAAATCATTGGAAACTTCTAGAGAAATTATGACTATTTTATTTCAAGAGTTTTCTATTGATACACAGTTTTTGTTTGATGCAAAAAAGCACTTTATACAGAAATCAAATCCTAATAAAGAACCAGATTTTTCTTGGCTATTTGGTAAATGGATGAAAAATGAAGTGGAAAAAGACAAAGAGGACGTACTTCAAAATTTCTCCGATAAGACTAAAAAACCGAATGAGATTCAGCCATTAACCACCCTTAAAGCAAAAGCTGTTGAGGAAGTTATAACGTTAGAACTCGATAAAAAACAACAAGAGGATTATGTGTTACTGCATAATTTTGAAAAGGTTGAAACTGCCGAAGAATTCAGTGGAAACTGGCGTGATTTTGATGGCTCGGATGAATTGGAAGATCATCAAGAAGCATTGGAAGAATTGAACATGAAATACACTGTTAGGGTTGATGATACGTCACATTCCGTATATCAAGCTGATTTTATAGAAAACACTACCATTTCAGAAAGTGCTAGCGTGGATGAAAAAGGATTTCATCATACCTATGATGAATGGGATTTTAGTAAAAGTACTTACAAAGAGAATTTTTGTAAAGTATATCCAAAATCACAACTTAAAACGGATAGTGATTATTATAAAAAAACAATAACCAAGAATGCCTCGACCCTTATGGGTTTGCGTAAAATGTTGACCAATGTCAATAACAAAATGCAACAACAAAAAAGGCAAACTCAAGGCGACGAATTTGATATTGACGCCATAACCGATTTGTATGTTGATGTACATTCCAGAAGAACACCTTCGGACAAAATTTATATTTCGAATCGAAAAAAAGAAAAGGATTTGTCGATTTTGATTTTGTTGGACATCAGTTTATCCAGCGATGGATATGCAGCAGGGAATAGAGTAATTGATGTGGAAAAGGAGGTTTCTATTTTGTTTGGAGAAATTTTAAACGAGTTCAATATCGATTTTTCGATTGATAGTTTTTATTCCAAAACCAGAAATTATTCGACTTATTTGACGGTTAAGGATTTTGATGAAAATTGGAATGTTGCCAAACACAAAGTGGGAGCCATAGAACCAAGTGGGTATACCAGAATTGGTGCGGCATTGCGACATGCAGGCGTTCGTCTCGACAAACGAAGCACCAAAAATAAGTGGGTAATTCTAATTTCAGACGGAAAACCCAATGACTACGATAAATATGAAGGGAAATATGGCGTAAATGACGTGAAACAAGCGCTTCGAGAACTCAATTCTAAAAATATTAATTCTTATGCTTTGGCGATCGAGGCTGAAGCTAAATATTATTTGCCTCAAATGTTTGGGCAAAATCACTATCAAATTTTGACGACTCCCGTTGAGTTGTTGCAATCGTTAGTCAAACTATACGAAAAGATTAAACACCAAAAATAATAATACATTAAGTGATAAAGAGCAGAATTTTACTGCGGGTCTTTTTTGAACCATATAAGTCATATAAGTTCATATAACTAAAGCTTAAATGCTCTTATATGACTTATATGGTAAAAAATGTAGGCTCTTAAATATTCCCTTAATGGTTTAAAATTTAATTAAAATGACAGAAACAATTAATACCACAGCATTGCCGGAAGGACATCCCGTTTGGATTTACTTTCAGGAAAAAGAATTAATCACTTCCCTTTTAGAAGAAATTAAAGTTGTAAATCCATTGGAAGATTTGCCAAAATACACGAATATTTTTCATCAGTTGCTTGCCATAGAGAAGCGATTTGCCCGAAAAGAAAATCAGCTTTTCCCATTTTTAGAAAAAAAAGGATGGGTCGGACCCTCGCAAGGAATGTGGTCGTTTCATGATAATTTGAGGGAGCAATTTCGATTGATTCAGTATTATCTTAAAATGAATAATCCAGAAAAAATTAGTACCAATACTACTTTTTTGGTAGATGGAATTTATCGATTGTTGGGAGTTGAGGAAAACGTTCTATTCCCAAATGCATTAGAAATCTTAAGCGAAAGTGATTGGATTGAAATGCGAAAAGGCGAAGAAGAAATTGGATGGATGTTAACACAAACACCTCCACCTTTTCCAAAAATAGAATATGTGCATCCAAGTGAAGATTTTACCGTTAGAGAAATGCCTTTTTCTTTAGAAAACACTTCGCATTATGATGAAGGATACATGACCGTGGAGCAAGTGAATTTATTGTTTAAAACCATGCCGTTGGATCTGACTTATGTGGATGAAAATGACAAAGTGATTTTCTATAACAGGGGAGAAGAACGGGTTTTTCCTAGAAGCGCGGGAATCATTGGTCGTGAAGTCAAATTTTGCCATCCTCCCAAAAGTGTGGGCACCGTACTCAAAATCCTGGACGAATTTAGAAAAGGAACTCAAAACGAATCTTCATTTTGGATTAACTATAAAGAGCGCCTGATTTACATTCGCTATTTCGCCGTAAGGGATGCCAATAAAAAGTACAAAGGCGTAATTGAAATGTCTCAGGATATTACAGACATCAAGAAAATTGAGGACGAAAAACGTTTATTGGATTGGGAATAAAAGGAATTATGATTTTAGATTAACGATTTCTGATTTTAGATTTTGGAGCTGAAAGATTTGGCTTTTTTGTCAATATCGTCCCGTTTTCCGTTGCAATCTTTTGTGCCGAACACCAGCACAAAAGGATTTTCACTTCAACCGGGGCTAAAGGGGAAAATTTTGGATTTTTTGCCATTATCTAAAAAAGAAAACAACAATGATCTAAAAAAGAAAACAACAATGATCGACTCCATTTTTCAAAATCTAAAATCTTTCATAATTTCTCTATCGTTTGCCACAAAATTAGAAATTGTTAATCTAAAATCAAAAATCTTTATATGAACACATTAAAAATAAATTATAAAAATATCTATTATCCGCCGGGTGGAATCCTGATGTGGATTATCATTTTTCTGGAGCTCATTACTTTCGGGATGGCATTGGTCGCATTTGTGCATTACGGAAGTGAAAACGCAGCTGTATTTCATCATTCGAGAATGCAATTAAACACCACTTTTGGGGCCATAAATACAGTTTTCTTATTAACAAGTGGCTTTTTTATGGCCAATGCGGTATATCAATTTAAAGAAAAGGAAATTCAGAAATCATCCGTATTTTTCAAGTTAGCCATGCTGGGAGGTTTCTTCTTTTTGGCACTAAAAAGCATTGAATATTATCATAAAATAGAAAGCGGAATTTCATTAGATACCAATATGTTTTACACCTTTTATTGGTTGTTGACGGGGTTTCATGTCATTCACGTCATTATGGGAGTGGTGATTCTGGGTTGGACGAATTACGGAATGTCAAAAAAAAATTCCGATACCGTTGTTGAAGATGTCGAAGCCTGTGCTGCTTTTTGGCATATGTGCGATTTGATTTGGTTGTTATTGTTTCCGATGCTTTATTTAATTTTTTAATAATGAAAAAGTCTCTAATTTTAATCTATGCTTTTTTGCTGCTGATGACCATTACAACTGCTTGTGTTTCTAATTTGTTTGTAGTTTCAGCTTTTGTTGTCCCTTTGTTAATGGTTTTGGCTGCTTTTAAATTTCTATTGGTTGCTTTTCAATTTATGGAATTAAAAAAAGCAAATTCGTTCTGGAAAGTTAGCTTAATAGTGACTTTAGGATTACTTATAGTTGTGATTATTGGTTTAAAATAGTTTCATAAATAAAAGTTAAAAACATGATATTTATCATCATTTTTTTTAAACTCAAGTTTTAGTTTTACATCATAATAAAAGACAAATTTATCTCTTATTTGAAGTATCATTTAACCTAAATTATTATGAAACCAAAACAACAAAATGGCAAACGAATCAAAATAGTTTTAGCAGTCTGCTTAACTGTTTCATTAGGATTATTAGCATTCAATCACTATACAGCTGGAAGTGATGCGGATGGTAACAAGTATATAAAAGTAGAAGGACAACAAGAGGCAGAATTAACCGCTCCTCCTTTTGTGCCAAAACCAGTGGGGAATAGAGAGGCTACTAAGCTTGTTGTTCATATGGAAGTTAAAGAATTGGAAGGTGAAATGGCAGATGGTGTAAAATATACCTATTGGACATTTGGAGGTTCAGTTCCAGGAAGTTTTATCAGAACTCGTGTGGGTGATGAGGTAGAGTTTCACTTAGAAAACCACCCAGACAACAAATTGTCTCATAATATCGATTTGCATGCTGTAACAGGACAAGGTGGAGGAGCTGCTTCTTCATTAGTTGCGCCAGGACATGAGAAAGTGTTTAATTTTAAATGTTTAAATCCAGGATTGTATGTGTACCATTGTGCTACTGCACCTGTTGGGATGCACATTGCCAATGGAATGTACGGTTTGATTTTAGTTGAACCAGAAGGAGGATTGCCTCCAGTGGATAAGGAATACTACGTAATGCAAGGAGATTTCTATACTCAAGGGAAATATGGAGACCAAGGATTACAAGCTTTTGATATGAATAAAGCGGTAAAAGAAGAACCAGATTATGTGGTTTTTAATGGTAAAACAGGATCATTAGTAGGGGATAAGGCTCTTACTGCAAAAGTAGGTGAAACTGTTCGTATCTTTATGGGTAACGGAGGTCCTAATTTGGTTTCTTCTTTCCACGTGATAGGCGAAATTTTTGACAAAGTATATATAGAAGGTGGAGAAGCTATCAATAAAAATGTTCAAACCACTTTGGTTCCCGCTGGAGGTGCTGCTATTGTTGAATTTAAGTGCGAAGTACCAGCTACATTGGTCTTGGTGGACCACTCTATCTTTAGAGCATTTAATAAAGGAGCATTAGGTATGCTTAAAGTTGAAGGACCTGCTGATAAAACTATATATTCTGGAACAACTGAAGAAGGAATTTATTTGCCAGAAGGAGGAACCATTCAAACCATGCCAAAAGCAAAAGAAGCCGCAAAAGCAAAAGTTGCTTTAACAGTGCCACAACAAATTGCTGCAGGTAAAGCCATTTATGGAACAACATGTTTTGCATGTCACCAATCAGAAGGACAAGGAATACAAGGTGCTTTTCCTCCTTTGGCTAAATCAGATTTCTTGAATGCGAATCCAAAACGTGCTATGGATGTAGTGTTAAAAGGGTTAAGTGGAGAAATTACTGTCAATGGAAAGAAAATTAATAGCGTAATGCCAAGCCAAAACTTAACTGCTGATGAAATTGCTAATGTCCTAACGTATGTATACAGCAGCTGGGGCAATAATAAAACAGTTGTTACACCAGCGATGATAAAAGCACAAAAAAACCTAGTAGAACATTAATAAATAAAAAAGATACCGTTTGGATATAGCTCTTTTATTGAATATCTTTCCTTCTTAAATGGATTTATTTTTTAACATTAGAAATAACCAAACGGTATATATTAAATCAATTAAAATTAAAATCATGAAAAAATTAATTTTTACTATTGCAATATTAGGATTTGCAATGCAAGGATTCAGTCAAAATGTAAATAAAGGAAAAGCGGTTTATGCCAAAACGTGTGTAGCTTGTCATCAAGCAACGGGAGCTGGAATACCAGGTGCTTTCCCGCCATTGGCAAAATCTGATTATTTGAATGCCGATGTGAATCGTGCCATTAAACAAGTAATCAAAGGGTCTAATGCTCCCATTACCGTAAACGGAAAAAAATTCACTACGGCTATGCCTCCGCAAGTGTTAAATGATCAAGAAATAGCAGATGTTTTGACTTATGTTTATGCTAGTTGGGGAAATAAAAAAACCTCAATTACACCTGCAATGGTGAAAGCACAAAGAAAATAAGTATTATAAATTAAAAAGTAGGTAGATATGTTCTTTTCAAAAACTATCTGGTCAACATTTTTAGTACTAGTAACATTTGCTATTTGCGCTCAAGAAAGTCAAATGGTTCTTATTAAAAGGGGGGCTTATGTCCCCCTTTATGGTACTGCAGATAAAAAACCAGTAACAGTAGAGGCTTTTAAAATGGATGTATATCCTATTACCAATGCACAGTTTCTGACATTTGTGAAAAAACATCCAGAATATAGTCGTTCAAAAATGAAAGGAATCTTTGCTGAGAAAAGTTATTTAGCCCAGTGGCAAAATGATTTTGACTATGGTAAGACTAATTTGAGCAACGCACCTGTAACGAATGTTTCTTGGTTTATTGCTAAAAAATATTGTGAATGTCAAGAAAAACGCATGCCTACCATGGACGAATGGGAATATGTAGCGATGGCCGATGAAAAACGTGTTGATGCTCGATCAAAAGAAGAGTTTAACAAGTATATCTTATCTTGGTACGAAAAGCCCAAAACCTATATAAATCCAGTTGGAAAAACCTTTAAAAATTATTGGGGAGTATATGATATGCATGGATTAGTATGGGAATGGACTTCGGACTTTAATAGTATTTTCTTATCGGGAGAATCTAGAAAAGACAAAGATACGGATAAGAATCTTTTTTGCGGCAGCGGTTCTATAAATGCCTCTGATCTTATGAATTACGCTGCTTTTATGCGTTATGGTGTTCGAGCCAGTTTAAAAGCAAATTATGCCTCTAGAAATTTAGGTTTTCGTTGTGCAAAAGATCTTAAGTAATTCAATGTTCTTTTTAAAATTAAAATAAAAATGAAAAAAATATTTTTAGGATTAGCGATAATTCTTTTAGGGTTGCAAAGTTGTAATTCTAATAAAAATCCAAAAAACACCACAGATAATACTACTAAGAAAATATCCGATTTATCCATTTACAATTTACCATCCAAATGGACTAACCAAGATGGACAAGATATTGAAATGAAAGATTTGAGAGGGAAAGTCCTCGTAATGGTAATGATTTATACCTCTTGTAAATCGGCTTGTCCTAGATTAGTTGCCGATATGCGAAATATCGAATCTCGTTTACCAGCGAATATCAAAGGAAATGTTGAACTTGTTTTAGTAAGTATAGATCCCGAAGTAGATACTCCTGAACGCTTAAAAGAGTTTTCTATTGCCAATAAAATGGACGGTAATCAATGGGCTTTCTTACGTTCCACCGAAGAAAACACAAGAGAGTTTGCAGCAGTTTTGGCTGTGAATTACAAGAAAATCGCACCTTTAGATTTTTCTCATTCCAATATTATAAGCGTTTTTAATGCTGAAGGCGAATTGGCCTATCAACAAGAAGGATTAGGGGTAAATTCGGACGAAATCATTCAAAAAATAACCGAAGAAGCGGTTAAACTAAATTAAAACATCACCAAAATGAAGCTATTAAAAAGAATGCTACTGACATTTGTAATAATGGTCAGTGTGAATACTTTTGCCCAAGAATTTGATGCAAATCTACAAATTAGACCTCGTTACGAGTTTAGAAATGGGTATAAATCGCCAATACCGTACGGAGAAACACCGGGCCAATTTATATCTGGAAGAACGCGTTTGAATTTGAATTTCAAGCAAGATAAGTTTGTGACTAAACTGACCATGCAAAATGTTCGTGTTTGGGGGGATGTTGCAATCAATACAAAATCGGATGTAAACGGGATTCAATTATTTGAAGCTTGGGTGCAATACAATTTCAACGAAAATTGGAGTACTCGTTTAGGGCGTCAAGTGATTTCGTATGATAATCAGCGTATTCTTGGCGAAGGAGATTGGGCTCAGCAAGCGCAAAGCCATGATGCCGCATTGGTAACGTATAAAAATAAAAAAAGCCACTTGGATCTTGCTATTGCCTATAATGCCAATGGCGAAACGGATATTGCTACTCCTTATACGGTTGCAAATTACAAAGCCATGCAATACGCTTGGTATCATACCGAATTCAATAAAATAAATATGAGTTTGTTGTTTTTAAATACGGGTTATGAAAATAAACTGACCGCACCAATTCCAACACCACTTCCTGAATTGAAAGTAGATTATATGCAAACTTTTGGAACGTATATGAATACCAAAGGGAAATCTTGGGACGGAAATTTATGGTTTTATGGACAAACAGGAAAAAGTAATACTTTTAACGTAAGTGCTTTTGATGCCGCTTTAAATTTCAATTATGCAGTAACGGATAAATTCAAAGCAGGTTTTGGATATGAATTTTTATCAGGGAAAAGTCAAGCTGATAAGAGTACCGATATAGAATCGTTCAATCCTATTTTTGGAACCAACCACGGATTCAATGGATATATGGATTATTTCTATGTAGGGAATTATAAAAATACAGTAGGATTACAAGATGCGTTTTTGAAATTTGGATACACGGTAAATAAATGGCAGTTCAATTTAATGCCACATGTATTTAATGCCGCCAATACGGTTTTGGATGCCAGTGGAAATGAAATGAGCAGTTATCTTGGTACGGAAGTAGATTTTACGACCAGTTATGCCGTTCATAAATATGTAAATATTACCGGTGGATATTCCCAAATGTTTGGAACCGATACGATGCAAAGAGTGAAAGGTGGCGACATCGATCACACCAATAATTGGGCGTGGGTAATGATTAATGTGAATCCTCAGATTTTTACTTTTAAATAGTTATTATTCTTGTATTAAAAAAGGAGCTACTGAAGCTCCTTTTTTTATGATTTATTTTTTAATTTTATAAAGTTTTATAGTTCTGACAGCCATTCTGAATCTTCTTTGTCTAATTGTTCTTGGGAAATGATTTTTATGTCTTCATCTTCATCGATTTCTTTTGCCGTTTCTAATTCATTTTCATTTAAATGGAGAATCTCATTTGGATCAACAGGTTCAAGTAATCCCATGATTTGCTTTAGCAAACCGACATCCTCAATAGATTTTAGTTTGTTAAGTATTTCTGTTTTTAATTCTAAAGCATTCATATTGTGTGGTTTTTAATAGTAAAGTTACGGAAATAGAAAATGATTATTTATTTTAATGCAATGTTTTTAAATAAAAAAAGGAGCTTCAAATTGAAGCTCCTTTTAGTTTGGATAAGTTTATTGATTACTAGTCACTTTTAAAAAATTAGTGTCAATTTCAATCATATATTGATTGTGGTTGTTGTTGATTGTTTCTATTTCGGGGATAAATCGGTCTAGAATTTCAATTAATTGAATATTTGATATATTTCCTAAATTTATTTTTATTAATTTTTTTGGGGTTTTATTGACAAGAAAGGAGTTTTTAAAATCAAAATCTTTTGTGATTAGTGTTAAATCGTTTAAATCTGAAAATTTAGCAATATTGCTGTCAGATGTAAACCATTTGTCAAGTACTGTATTGACATGAATACACTCAAATCCTTTATTGTTGAGGTGTTTTGCAAGTTTTATAGAAATATGGACGTCGCACAGAAACTTCATTAACTTACTTCTTTTAGAATATCACCAGAAATAGATAATTTGGCATAATACAACGAAGCTAAAATGTCTTCTTTTTCTAATTCAGGATGATCTTCCAAAATCTCAGCTATTTCCATACCCGAGCCTAACATATCTAGAATTACTTCTACAGGCCATCTCATATTTCTTACCGTTGGCTTTCCGTGGCAAATCTCAGGATTTATTGTGATTCTTGAAATTAGATTTTCCATGTCATTTAATTTTACTCAAATATAAAGATAATATTCTATAAAAAAAAGAACCTCAATCAGAAGCTCTTTTGTAAAAACACAAACCCGACAGGTTTTAGAAACTTGTCGGGTTTAATAAGTATAAACGATAAAAATTTACTCCTTCAATCGACAAGCCTTTACATCCCCATCAACAACGACCTCAGTCATTCCAAGAACAGAAAGATTCTTCATCGCTTTGTCCCATTTCTTACCGCTCAATTCAGATTTGATTTTTAATAATCCGAAATCCATTTGGTTTTCATTTCCTTGTAATAACGAGACAATTAATTTTTCATCTTCTTCCAATTGAACCTGTTTTTTCTCCGGACGCATTTGAGGGAAAAACAATACTTCTTGAATAGACGCATTGTTAGTCAAAAACATCATCAAACGGTCCATTCCAATTCCTAAACCAGAAGTTGGTGGCATACCGTATTCCAATGCTCTTAAAAAGTCTTCATCAATCGTTCCAGTAGCTTCATCATCCCCTTTTTCCGCCAAACGCATTTGGTCTTCAAAACGCTCTCTTTGGTCAATTGGGTCATTTAATTCAGAGTAAGCATTCGCAACCTCTTTACCGCAAACCATCAATTCAAAACGTTCTGTCAACTCTGGATTGTCACGGTGTTCTTTACAAAGTGGCGACATTTCCTTTGGATAATCTGTGATAAAAGTGGGCTGAATATAATTTCCTTCGCATTTCGCTCCAAAAATCTCATCAATCAATTTTCCTTTACCCATTGTTTTATCAACGTCAATTTCCATTCCTTTGGCAGCTTCAAATAATTCAGCTTCGCTTTTTCCAGAAATATCAAAACCAGTAAAATGTTTGATAGAATCGGTCATCGTAACGCGGGCGTAAGGCGCTTTAAAATTGATTTTATGTTCGCCAAAAGTGGCCTCACTTGTTCCATTTACACCAATAGCGCAATGTTCCAGTAAGTTTTCGGTAAAATCCATCATCCAGTTGTAGTCTTTGTAGGCTACATATATTTCCATAGCGGTAAATTCCGGGTTGTGCGTTCTGTCCATTCCTTCGTTACGGAAGTTTTTCGAAAACTCATAGACACCATCAAAACCACCAACAATCAATCTTTTCAAATACAATTCGTTCGCAATACGCATGTATAGCGGAATGTCAAGTGAGTTGTGATGTGTGATAAATGGTCTCGCCGCAGCACCACCAGGAATCGGTTGCAATACAGGAGTTTCAACCTCAAGATATCCTTTATCATTAAAGAACGAACGCATCGAATTAAACAATTTTGTTCTCTTGATAAAAGTCTCTTTCACAGTCTGATTCACCGTCAAATCTACATAACGCATTCTGTAACGCAATTCAGCGTCGTTAAAAGCGTCGTGTACTTTACCGTCTTCATCTACTTTTGGCAATGGTAACGGACGCAACGTTTTACTCAAAAAAGTAAATCCATCCACTCGAATACATTGTGCACCTACTTTGGTAGTAAACAATTCACCTTCAATACCAATAAAATCGCCCAAATCGGTCAATTTCTTGAATACCTGATTGTATAAAGTTTTATCCTCTCCCAAACACAAAACATCGCGATTCATGTACAATTGTATACGTCCTTCGCTGTCCTGCAATTCGGCAAAACAAGCTTTTCCTTGATCTCTTACACTCATCAAACGCCCGGCAACAATCACTTTTTTGCCTTCTTCAAAAGACTTCTTTATTTGCTTCGAAGTATGATTTACAGGAAAAAGATTGGCAGGATAAGGATTGATTCCTAAATTACGTAAAGATTGAAGTTTTTCTCTTCGGATGATTTCTTGTTCTGATAAGGCCATTATATACTGTTTTTTAAGTGCGCAAAGATAACAAATTGATTGCATATTTCAGAATGCAGATTTTAGATTTTTTGGAGCACAAAATTTGAATTTTTCAAGACCATTTCTCCCGCTATCATTCCAATCTTTTTTCTCATCTCGTCTTTAGGGACGAGACGAGAAAAAAGGATTTTCCCTTCTATCGGGGCTAAAATACAAGTTTAGTTTTTCATGATTTCTTTAGATGCAAATCTTTGTCAAAGTTCAAAACTTTGACAAAGATGAATGCGATACTAGGATAATGTAGTTTGCTATAATTTCTAATTTATATTTCGCGATATACTGACAAGTATTTGTTTGTAAAAATAAAAATTCAGCACAAAATACTGTAACTTCGTTTCCGAAAAACTCAGAAACTTAGTGTCTAAGCCACTTAGCAACTCAAAAAAACATGAAAAGATATTTCTTCCTGCTCTTAATTCTCCTAACAGTAAGTTGTCAAGTTACCGAAACACTTTATATAAACCCAGATGGAAGCGGAACCATTGAAGTAGTCGACCTAAGAGACGAACATAGTTATATGCAATTGGCAAAAGAGGAATATTCGAAAGAAGATATCTACAAAGACACAACTTATGTATTCGCGGATTATTTTAAAAAATATGCAGAAACATTTGCCAGAACACCAAAGGAGGACCAAAATGTATATTTGAGATACTCTGATGTGAAAGTACACATCAAGAAAAGTTCCTATGAAAAAGAATTCAGAACCACAATTTCTCAAAATTTCAAGAAAGCGACAGACATTGTAGACCTTTATAAAGCCGAAGACTATGCGGATAATATTAAAAAGAATTATGCTTTGTCTGCCGAAGAGCATTATTATAAAGTGAGTTATGATTATGTTGGTAATCGTTTCAACAGAACCGTAAAAATCACCGATTCAATACAATTAAAAAAAGAATTTGATAAAATTGAAAAATATAAAACGCATTACAAAGGATATAAATTGGTTCAGAATTATGTGCTGAACTATCATTTTCCTCGAAAAATCCAATCGGTTTCAAATTCACTAGCCAAAATTAGTGATGACCATAAATCACTATCGTTACAATTTCTATTAACCGATTGTTTTCAAAATCCTGTAAGTACCAATCTTGAAGTGGTTTTGGAGCCCGAAGCAGTCGATTAAAACTCATATCCTAATAGGTTTTCAAAACCTGTTAGGTGTTTTGTTGTTTAGCAGATTGAAGATATTATACCTAACAGGTTTTGGAAACCTGTTAGGATGCAACAAACATTTGTACCTTTGCAAAAAAAATCTAAGAATCTTAGCAACTTAGTCCCGATAGCTATCGGGATAGTATCTCAGAAAAAATGAACAAAACCATCCAACTTCAAGATTTAGGAAATAAAGATTACAAAGAAACTTGGGAATACCAAGAAGAATTGTTCAAAGGCATTGTGGATTTGAAAATTCAAAATAGGAGAGAAGAGACTGCTATTGCAACATCCAATTATTTTTTGTTTGTAGAACATCCTCATGTATATACTTTGGGAAAAAGCGGTGATTTAAGTAATTTGCTTTTGTCCGAAAAACAGTTGGAAGCCAAAGGTGCTACTTTCTATAAAATCAATCGTGGCGGTGATATCACCTATCACGGACCGGGACAAATTGTGGGTTATCCTATTTTGGACTTGGAGAATTTCTTTTCGGATATTCATAAATACTTACGTTTTCTGGAGGAAGCCATTATTTTGACTTTACAAGAATACGGATTGGAATGTGGTCGAAGCGACGGCGAAACAGGAGTTTGGCTGGGAGCAGGAACACCATTTGCCCGAAAAATTTGCGCTATGGGAGTTCGTGCTTCTCGTTGGGTAACAATGCATGGTTTTGCACTAAACGTCAATGCCGACTTGGGGTATTTTGACAACATTATTCCGTGCGGAATTCGTGGTAAAGCGGTAACCTCTTTGAATGTTGAACTTGGTGTGGATAGAGTAGATGAGCAAGAAGTGAAAGCAAAAATCTTAAAGCATTTCTCTGATTTGTTTGAGACTGAATTTGTTTAGATTTAATTAAACACACACATCTAATTATTCTAAATGTCATCCTGAGCGCAGTCGAAGGGCAATTTCAATTGCTCTGGCAATAACCTAAAACTCATTCTGTGGTATTTTGTGGTGCCGTATTTTCGGATGGCTTCACGGTGTTCTTTGGTGGGATAGCCTTTGTTTTTTTTCCAATTGTACATAGGGAATTCTTCGTGGATGCGATTCATATAATCATCCCGATAGGTTTTCGCTAATACAGATGCTGCGGCAATACTCAAAAATTTGGAATCGCCTTTTACGATACTCGTGTTGGGAATGGAATGTAGAATTTCGATTTCCTTCTTGGTGAAAATTTTTCCGCCTTTGTTTTTTATTCCGTTTCGGTGAATTAATGGTGCATTTCCATCGACAATAATGTATTCCGGTTGTGGATTGAGTTTGAGTATGCTTTCCTGCATCGCTTTTATGGAGGCGTTTAGGATGTTGATTTTGTCTATTACTAACGGTTCCAGATGTGTTACGGCAAAAGAAATGGCGTGTTCTTCGATAACGGGTCTCAGTTTTTCTCTCGCTTTTTCGCTTAGTTGCTTGCTGTCATTTAGGATTGCATCTATAAAATCAAATGGGAGAATCACCGCTGCTGCAGTTACCGGGCCTGCAAGACAACCGCGTCCTGCTTCATCGGTACCGGTTTCCAGAAGGAAAGTAGAGAAATTATTTTGAAGCATGTTCGTTCATTTTCAAGAAGCAAAGATTGTGATTTTTTCTTGATTTTCTTTTTTTGTATGCAAATTGATTTCGGAAAAATAAATGATTTGGGGATTGCACTCTTGTTATTGCGATTGAGAGGGATAGAAATAAGCTACCGAAGTAGCATGAATGAGCCCGACAGCAGTAGGAAAAGGGGCGAATGTGGGGTACTGTGAGTTGGCACCTTGTTCTACTGGTGGCTCGCCCTCAAAGTCTAAGGTAAGCTCTTTTTTCTCGCAAAGGCGCAAAGTTCAAAACCGTTTTCTTTGCGTCTTAGCGGCTTTGCGAGAGATAAATTTAATATAATCCTTGCATGAAACCCTTAACTTAATAACATTGGTGGCTCGCCCAAATTATTCGGAGTAGTGGAGTTGTGGTTTATAACTAAATTATGTTTTGTTGTTTGTTCTATAAATTGAGGTGTTTTTTTATTTATACGTTTTTATCCTTTACCTTTGCTCGATATATCAGTGAAATAATTGCCTAATTATAACCTTTTCAAATGAGAATTTTCTTTTCTTTATTTTTTTTAGCATTCCCAATTCTCCTGTTTTCTCAAGTAAATAGTGCTAAAGAAATAGATTATAATAGCAAATACAATTCTTCGGATTCTATAAAAAAAGCAAAAGCACCTGTCGCTACTCGGGATATGTATCAAGTTATTACATTGGATCGGGATACAACTTATATTGATACATCGCTTACGATTCAGAAAGAATACAGCCATAACTATTTGAGAAAAGATATTTTTGGACTCTTGCGTTTCCCGAATGTTGGGCAAACCTATAATACATTGCAGTATGGGTTGAACGGATTTAATCCGTATCCTGGATTTGGTTTTACGGCAAAGCAATTTGATTACTTGTTGGCGGATCAAATTAGGTATTATAATGTGGCCACTCCTGTAACGGAATTATATTTTAAAACAACTATACAACAGGGTCAGTCAGCTGATTCTTTTTTTACTCTGAATACTTCGCCAAGATTGAATTTTTCTATTGCTTATAAAGCATTGAAATCTGAGGGAAGGTATATAAACCAGATGTCGAGATCAGGAAATTTTAAATTTACAACGAGTTATAATACCAAGGATGGCCGTTATATCGCCAATATGCATTATACTTCTCAAAAAATTGAAAACGAGGAAAATGGGGGAATTAGCAATGTAAGTGATTTTGAAAGTGGGGATTCTGCTTTTGATAATAGGGCTAGATTGGGCGTTTATTTTGAAGATGCAACTTCTTTGTTGCAAGGGAAACGGTTTTTCTTGGATCAAACCTTTAGAATAAACAAAACAAAAGGAGCCAATAATTTTTATGTGACGGAACAGTTCAATTATGAGAACATGCATTTTGATTATACTCAGCAAACAGTACCTTCGACCGTAGGGACCAATACAGTATATCGTTATGGACAATCTTTTGTTACGAGTAATATAAATGATGAAACAAAGTACAATAAAATGTACAACAAAGTAGGATTAGTATATGAGAATGCTACTTTAGGAAAGGTTACTTTTTTTGGAGAAGATTTGCGATCTAACTATTACTACAATCAAATATTGTACTTGGATACAGAAACGGTCCCCAATTTGTTAAGTCAGGTTATTAACACGGTGGGAGGACAATACAATTATCAAAAAGACAAATGGAACGGTAAATTTTTGTATTCTAGATCGATTACGGATCAAAACTTATCGAACTTGGAAGCATCGACACAATATGATATTAATGAGGACAATCAAATCTCGTTTCAGTATCAAAACATGAATAAGTTACCAAACAATAATTATAATTTATTTCAAAGCAGCTATTTCAAATACAATTGGTCGAATGATTTCCAAACCGAAAAAATTAATGTAATTAGTATCAATGCGGCAACACAATGGGTTAATCTTTCTTTACAGCTCAATTCCATAAAAGATCATTTGTATTTTGAGGATGTTACAACAAATTTGGAAAAGAAAGACAGTATGCAAATAGTTGCTCCAGCTCAATACGGTAAGGTGATTAATTATGCATCTCTTAAAGTAAGTAGAGAGTTTGTATTTGGTAAATTTGCTTTAGATAATACGTTCTTATTTCAAAAAGTTGATCAATCGGATTTGATTTTGAACGTACCCGACTTTGTTACGAGAAATGCCTTGTATTTTTCGGATACTTTTTTCAAAAAAAGATTGTTTCTGCAAACAGGGGTGGAGTTTAATTACTTTACGAGTTATTATAGTGATAGTTATAACCCGTTGATTGGTGAGTTTTTTGTACAGGATAAAACAAAAATTGGTAACTATCCCAATTTAGATTTTTTTGTAAATGCTAGAATTCTTAGAACAAGAATTTATTTTAAAGCAGAACATTTTAATTCATTGTTTTCAAAAGACAATTATTTTTCGGCGCCCAATTATCCGTATCGTGATTTCTTAATTCGATTTGGAATCGTTTGGAATTTCTTTAATTAATGCAAATGTTTTTAATGCTATAATTTTTATAAAATAACCACAAAATGGAATACTCAGAAAACATATTAGGGACTATTGGGAATACGCCATTAGTAAAACTCAATAAAGTGACCGCTGAAATTGACGCTTTGGTACTTGCCAAAGTAGAGACTTTTAATCCTGGAAATTCCGTAAAAGACAGAATGGCCGTAAAAATGATTGAAGATGCCGAGGCGGATGGTCGTTTGAAACCAGGAGGAACTATCATCGAGGGAACTTCGGGAAATACGGGAATGGGCTTGGCTCTTGTGGCGATAATCAAGGGATACAAATTGATTTGCGTGATTTCCGACAAACAATCTAAAGAGAAAATGGATATTCTTCGTGCAGTTGGAGCCAAAGTGGTGGTTTGTCCTACCGATGTGGAGCCGACAGATCCTCGTTCGTATTATTCTGTTTCCCAAAGATTGGCCGAAGAAACACCCAATTCTTGGTACGTAAACCAATATGATAATTTATCCAATTCATTAGCACATTACGAGCAAACAGGACCTGAAATTTGGAAACAAACGGAGGGTAAAATTACCCATTTTGTTTCGGGTGTAGGAACGGGAGGAACGATTTCGGGTGTTGGGAAATACTTGAAAGAGAAAAATCCAAATATCAAGATCTGGGGAATTGACACCTATGGTTCCGTATTTAAAAAATACCACGAAACAGGAATTTTCGACGAAAATGAAATTTATTCTTATATCACCGAAGGAATTGGAGAAGATATTTTGCCAAAGAATGTTGATTTTTCAATAATCGACGGTTTCACTAAGGTAACGGATAAAGACGCGGCAGTTTATACCCGAAAAATTGCACTCGAAGAAGGAATATTTGTTGGGAATTCGGCTGGTGCTGCATTAAAGGGATTGTTGCAACTCAAAGAACATTTCAAGCCAGAAGATGTAGTTGTGGTTTTATTCCACGATTCGGGAAGTCGTTACGTAGGTAAAATGTTTAACGACGATTGGATGCGTGAACGCGGTTTCCTGGATGAGGAAATCACCAAAGCCGAAGATGTTATCAAGGATCATATTGATAAACCATTGGTAATTGTGCGCACCGAGGAGTTGGTTTCGCATGCTATCGAAAGAATGCGTAAATACAAGATTTCGCAAATACCGGTGATTGATGTCACAGGATTTGTAGGGTCTGTTGACGAAAGTGATTTGTTCCAAAGTTATGTGCATGACAAGAATTCGGCCGAAAGACCCATTCGTGAAGTCATGGGAAAGCCATATCCAATAGTAAAAATGGGAACGCCAATCGAAGAAGTTTCTAGATTGTTTACCAAAGAAAATGAAGCGGTATTAGTGGATTTAGGAAACGGACATCACCATATTATTACCAAGTATGATATTATTGGGTCGATGAAGTAAGATTGTTTTGATTATAATTTTAAAAAATAATAATAGGCAAAATTCCCGAATTCAATTTTAGATTTCGGGAATTTTATTTTGGATCTTAAAAGCTACTTAAAATGACCTTCACTGCTATAGATTTTGAAACCGCCACTGCCTACCATCCCTGTTCCGTAGGAATTGTTACTGTCGAAAACGGTATTATTGTAGATGAGTTTGTGACCCTAATCAAACCGCCTAATAATGAATACAATCCCTTTACGATACAAGTGCATGGAATTTATCCAAGAGATACGGCAAATGCCAAAACGTTTGCCCAAGTGTTTCCAGAGATTAAAAAACGCCTACAAAATAGAATAGTGGTCGCACATAACGAAAGTTTTGACCGAAATGTTTTGGCCAAATCGATGGCACTTTGCGGCTTAGATTATGCTGATTTAAATATTGGACCTCGTTGGGAATGCACCGTAAAAATATACAAGGCCAAAGGATTGAAACCCACCAAGCTTAGTGATTGTTGCAGGGAAATGAAAATTGCCTTGAATCATCACGAAGCTTTATCCGATGCTAGAGCTTGTGCCAAATTGTATTTATTGAGGTAGTTCAGTTATTAAGTAGAATCTGTTTTTTGGTTTGACTGCGTCTCCTTTGGAGATGGCGGGGATGAGGTTTTTTTTATTTTGTAAGTTAAGTTGTTGATTTTTTTAGTACTTTAGTTCTTTAGAATGAGTCTATTATCTCTCATCTTTTCATCTATTATCTAAAAAATCATGAAAGAAGATTTTCTCCATTACCTCTGGAAGTTCAAGAAATTTGACACGTTGAATTTGAAAACTTCAAATGAGGAGGAAATCACAATCAGTAGTGTGGGACAATATCTAGAATTGGCCGGCCCGGATTTTTTTAATGCCCAAATTACCATTGGCGATCAAAAATGGGCAGGAAATGTTGAGATTCATCTCAAATCATCAGACTGGTACGTACATCATCACGAGAAAGATTCAGGTTATGAAAACGTTATTCTACATGTGGTCTGGGAACATGATTCTGAAATTTACAGGAGCAATAACACTGAAATTCCAGTTCTGGAGCTTAAAAACTACGTAGATTCAAGTACGATAGCCAATTATCAAAAATTAGTATCTCCAAAATCCTGGATATTTTGCGAAAAACAATTAAAAGAAATCACTCAGTTTACAGTAATAAATTGGCAAGAACGCTTGTTTTTTGAAAGATTAGAACGAAAATCTAAACCTATTTTTGAATTATTGGAACAAACCAATAACGATTGGGAAGCGGTATTATTTTGTCTTTTGGCGAAGAATTTTGGTTTGAATACCAATGGAGAAATATTCTTAAAAGTTGCTCAATCTATTCCGTTTTCGGTCATTCGAAAAGAATGTTTTGAGGTGGAAAATTTGGAAGCTTTATTGTTTGGTTCGGTAGGATTATTAGATTCGGAAAAGGAAGATAATTATTTTAAAGACTTGAAATTCAGGTATTTTTATTTGTTGCATAAATATCAAATAGAAAAAAGTTGTGTAGAGCCAGTCCAATTTTTCAAGCATCGTCCCGATAATTTCCCTACGATACGACTTTCTCAATTGGCCAATTTATATCACTCACAGCAGAATTTATTCTCGAAAATAGCTTCTTTAATAACAGTTGATGCAATTTACGATGTATTTCAAGTTTCGGCGGCTCTGTATTGGCAAACACATTATCAGTTTGACAAAGAAAGTACTAAGAAAAAGAAAGCATTGTCTCAATCATTCATTGATCTGATAATTATAAATACCATAATTCCGCTTCAATTTGCGTATGCCAAAAGCCAAGGAAAGGAAGTTTCGGAGGATTTAATAAACGTATTAAATGAAGTCGAGCCAGAGAAAAATTCCATTATGGAAAAGTTTGGTTCCTTTGGATTAAAGTCCAAAAATGCCTTTGAGAGTCAGTCGTTATTGCAACTCAAAAATGAATATTGCAATAAA
>Ga0184629_10000112_pt1 | contig 32793 bp, 21 predicted proteins | sample PLM4_32_b1_FD_133158 | JGI IMG/M metagenome (GOLD analysis project Ga0184629, IMG submission 133158) | Groundwater sediment microbial communities from an aquifer in East River, Colorado, USA - PLM4_32_b1 | ecosystem: Environmental > Terrestrial > Soil > Riparian zone | place: USA: East River...
TAATAAACAATGCTTTCAGTCGTTCAGCCGTTAATTGACTGTAATAGTAGAACGACCGGTCGGCCTCATTTTGTTCTGCTGCCGCATGGCCAAGGTAGAGGTATAGAAAATCAAGATTTGCATATTGGCTCGCGTGAACTTGCGCCAGGTTTTTTTCCAAGTCGGCAAGTATCCCATAGCTCACCCTCTTCGATGCGGTATAGACAATATCTGTTTCTATAAAATGGTAGTCACGCAGAAATATTTCAAAATATTTTAATTCCTTTTCGGTTTTATAAAATTCACCAAACAAATTATGCTGAAGGATGTATTCGAGGAAACATCCCGACACATAAAAATAATGGAAAAGGCGTGGTTCATTGGGGTGAAAAGGGGTTCGTATATCAGGGTATAAGAACAGGAATTTGCGCGCAATGGTGATGTTGTCATTGTTGCTAAGCTCTACCATCTCCATTTCCTCTTCCAGAAATCTGGGATCGATAGCTTTATAATACAGCATAGCTGTATCAAACAGTTTAAGGTAAGGCTTCCGCAAGGAGTCAAGTCCTGCCACCTCTAACCTCCGAATGGCTATGATGCCCTCATCCTTAAAGGATAATGCCAACTGAAATTTCCGGGCGTTGAGGTCACTTACAGTTCGATTAATGACTTCCCGGTACTTCGCGAAAAAGAAATCAAGTTGTTTATCATCGCTGTATTCCAGGTTCAGGTTGAAATTCAAGTCGTATACGGGATCATAATTCAAAACAGTAGTGGAGAACTCATATAATTTGCAACGTCCTATCAGCCGGGCGTAAAACTCCTGCTCACTAATTTTTTTTCGCTTGCAGTAACCACTTACAAATTCATTCAATTGATTTGAATTGCCATAACGGTAAAAACAAGCAGCAATGTGTGCGGCATTATCTGCTACGGCTGCATAATCATTCTGGAAATAATTTTGGTTATAAAGTAGTAGGGTATCTATGGATTGTAGCGCTTTTGCAACATTTCCGGATGCAGCATAGAGATAGGCTAATTCCTGGTACAATCCATTAAATTTAAAACCGTAGCCAAAAAAACCTTTAACGGAAAGATTATCACGCTTATAATTATCGGTTACCCAGCTGGACTGCGAGGTTCCTTCGAATGGAGAGAGTATTTTAACAAGCTCTTCAATTTCTTCCTTCGAGAAGATACCATAGTTAAGGGCGTGCTCGAGGGCTGTGTTCAAATTAGTAATGTCCAAAAAATCCTTGTGCCTTTCTCGAAATATACGTAGCACCCAGGCCGCAGATCGGGTAGCATTCTTTTTCCGTAAGGCATCGATCTCATTTGATGGGTTATAAAAGTAGCCCAACTCCAGCGTCTCGCGAAGGTCATTTATTTCCTTCAGTACTTTCGAAATACGCAGCATATTCTTATCAGAAAGAGGATAAGCATCAATAAGGCTGTCCGCTACGAAAAGGCTTTGAAGGATCTCATTCTTGGGTTCATTCGTTCCTTCATAAATAAGGAGCGTAGCAATACCCACGGAAACATTAATCCTTTCCATAGGATCATGAACGTTGCGGATTACCTCTCGAATAGTTATTTCGCCCAGCCTGAGTTCTTCACAGATTAACATGATCCTGTTTCGCAACACTACGTCAGGATTGGAGGCCAATGAAAAAGTTGTCTCCTTAAGATTTTTGAGTACATGGGAATTCTGACGTTGTATATAGTTCTTCAGCATAAAAGAACTCAACATGAATAGTCCGATAATACTCAACACGGCAACGATGCGTCTTGGGCCGTAACGAATCACCGTTCGTGTAATGACATGTTTTCGCGCACTTCGTTTCAGGAACTCCGTAGCGTTACGCTGGATCTTAGTTGCCTTTTCAAGTTTCTGGCGTTTATCCAGGTCGTCCTTCAGGTAACGCGCAATCCATGCAGGGTTTGGTTTTACATTGTTTATCCAGCCTTCAAAATACGTTAAGGGCCCAATGTAGAGGAGAAAATCATTTGATTTATTGCTTTCTATCCAGCGATTGAGCTGCTGACCGAAATCAAGGGAAATGGTATAGCTATTAAATTCCTCCTTTGCCCATTGCTCCAGATTTTCCCAATTACGGATCAGGCTTTCATGCGTAATGTCCAGCACATCTGTTTCCGTCAGCTCGGGAACCTCTTCTAAAAATGGTCGAAGCAACGTATTCCCTGGTTCCCGGAAGATATCCAGCACATTTCCGACTTTTTTATAATCGAGATGAGGCTCGTTAATAATCGCGGCGATTTCTCCCAACGTCATACGGTTACGGACCGCCCTGCTATTATCAATTTTTGTCAAACATTTAAATGCCGACCGGATGATCATTTTTGCATCATCATCGCTGACAGCTATTTTTTTACTTTCTCTCAGGTAATCAGCAGCCTGATTATACAACTTGTTGGCGTGTGTATTTAATACATTTTGCAAACTCGGCTGATCATAGCAGTCCTGAACTTTTTTAGGAAGGTTGCCAAACCACTGTGTGAATTTATTTACATCCTCCCCTGGTAATTCGCTTCCGTTCATTCCGCCTACCATGGCATAATGAATAAGGTCCATTTCAACTTTCCCTTCATCCGCCATCTTCCAGATTTGATTGAGCGCGTGCTGAAGAATCGGAAGTTGATCAGTGCCCTCCACGATATCATGAATCAGCCGTTCCGTAAGCCTTCTTGATATCTTATTTCCACTCAGTAAGGCTGGTTCTTCAATCACTTCACGCAGTTCCTTTCGATTAAGTCGTGGAACAAAGAATTGAGAAAACCCTATATATTCGGGTAAACCCCGGAAGGCTGCGCACTGCCCAATGAAATCAGAGCGCATGGTAATGATGACATAGATGGGAAGATTCTCCTCTGATGCAATACGCGAAGTCTCCAGTAAAAGGTTAGTAACCGACATCGCCTCTTGTGAGGGAATGCCTTTTTGAAAATTTTCAGGATTCGTGAAAAATTCTTCAAACTGGTCTGCCAAAATAATCAGGTTGGATGCCTTCTTTCTTTTCTCATTTTTCGATCGCTCATCCCCTTCCATCCATTCCGGCCCTTTTACATCATAGTATAAAGAAGAGGCCTTATAAATATCAACCAGCGCAGAGAACCCATAACTTAATTCTGTTTTGACTGTCTCGGCGCTAACACCCAACTGCGTAGCCAGCGCTTTGCTGAGGTTGGTGAGTGGTTTTCGCTCTGGGCGAAAATCGGCAATAGACCAATTTGAAAAAGAAGCTTTTAGAAACCCAGCCTTAGCGTTAGGAATAATACCGGCATATACCAGCGAAGACTTTCCATCGCCGGAAGCACCGGTGAGCATGATAAATTTATTTTTTTCTAATTGTTTTGTTGCCTGCTCAATATGCTCATCGCGCCCCTTAAAATAGATGGATTCATCTTCTGTGAAGGGTCGTAATCCGGTATAAGGGCATATCTTATATTCTTCGAACATATGGATGGTGGAAGCGACCTAGGGTTCAATTACTTTTATATATACCCTTTTTATTTCTTCAGGTACTTCTTCTTTCGACACTATAAAAGAAACTACTTTGGGAGCTTTGAATGTGCGGGCAGCATTGGTTTTAGGATCATCTTCGCCCACCAACATAATGGGTGTAGGCGACGATGCGCCACCGACTTGTTTCCATATCTGTTTGATAAACGGCAGCGCCCAGTCGGCAGCGTACTTAAAATAAATCACCGCCAGTTTACTTCGTTGTATCTGTTGCTTTGACAACTCCCGATATTCATCCTCCCCATCGGGCATGATGTTCATGGTCTCGATGGGATAAACATGACCAATGATATCGGTGATGCTTTGGGCATCCATTTCATCCTGTTGATTGAAAATAAAAAATATGTCTGTGTCTTTTGTGTCCAGTTGGGCTGTTTCCTTTTTCAGCATGATCGCCCGCATATCATCCACGAGTTGCATTGGCCCGAGGCTATTGGAGAATATCATGTTACGGGTTATGTTATTGCGGATGTAATTAATAAAAGTTGATTGAGAAGCTTTCACTTCTTGTCCGGCTTCCGGGGCAAACCATACAAAGGTTTGAAAATCATCGGATGAATTCTCTGACCGTTTTTTAGCTTCCTCAAATTGAAAACGTGGAAAAGAAAGTTCTTCATTCTCCTCAAACCTCCTTCCGAACTCTGCACCGAGGATGTGCAAAGAACACTGAGACTTTGAAAGCGCTTCTGCTGTCTTTTGCCGAAAAGTGTTTTCGTCTGAAGGGCAATCAATCCCTGGCACTACATTAAATCCGGCCTTTTGCAAAATAATGGTCATCTCCTCACGCCTTGACTTTAATTCAAAGGACGTCCAGGCCAGATAAACGGTGGGCCCCGTGTTTTTAATTACAGCATACTTTATATTTTCAGGTACAGATGCACTGACAGTGGTTGTAGAAAAATCTTTTAGGTTCGCAGAGAAGGATGGTGCCCCAATGGTAACGCTGGACTTTGATTTTTTGATCCCGAAAATAATCTCTTTAACAGCATTGGCTGCCTTATTGATCTGATTCCGATAGAGCGTTCCATTTTGATTGTCACCAACATTATTATCGTCCTTCGGCCGCAGCGGCCGATTGACGCCGGATGATTTATAAATGAAATCAACAGAGCGCAGGGTTCCGGAAAGTTCCTTCTCCAGTAACTGTACGTCGTCCATTTCAATTTCATGGATCCGGATGGGTAGAATGCGACTTGCAACGTTCCCATTAGGTAACGTAACATCAATACCAAAATCCTTTCCGGAGGCCATATTTTTAAAGGGAAGAAATTCCTGTTGCCAGGCAAAACTTGAAGTGTCGCAATACGTGTTTGAAATAATGGGGATAAAAATCAGGGCGTTTAGCTTTCCGGAAACCGATTTGTCAACGTTATACGTTTCTTTTATCCCATCTTCGGGATTCTCGTCAAAATATATAGAGAGCCGATCCTTTAGGGTGGCAACTAATTCTAATGATAAGTTATGAACAAACTCTGAAACCCATTGGTCATACTTATTGTCGTTTTGCCGGTAACTGATAAAAATATCGTATTCGAATCCCGGAACAATGGAAGGCATCTATGAGCGAGTTTAGGTTATGATCTTCTAATACTACTTAAAAGATAGATCAAAATCAAATTGTCATTATCCCGTCCGCAACATTTTTTTTACATCACGCTGGCCAAACTTCTTTTATGTTTATTCCGCTTGATTGCATAAGGTTAACAAAGTCTGCAGTTCCTCCTGCCTCCGTAACTGCAGCATGCTTAATCAACGCCAGGGCTAAAATTTTTCCGGGTTGGTGGTTTGCTCTTTCCAGCGCAAAGGCTAACATGGCATCGTTACAGGAGGAGTAACATACGCTTAATTGGGCAACTTCACATTTCAGTACATGTACTTCCGCAGCCTGAGAGAGTACGGAATGAAAATGATTTTCCCATTGCGCGGGATTCTCCCCGGGAATACCTTTAAGGTATTTCACGGAAGCGGAAAGAAATTTCTCTTTTTCAAACGGAAGAAAAATCACCAAAGGAATTTTTCGCTTCAATACTTCTTCCGCAAAAATCATGTCGCCACCCGCCGCGAGACTGGAAATGGCAATTTCGGGAGGGTGATTAACCATTTCATCCAGCTGACCTTGAATCGCCCGATGTACTGCTTGAATTATACCAAAAGGAAATCGGGCGGTTTTCCGTTCTATGGGATCAATCAAGTGCCCTGTAAAAAGCAATACCGGATACATCATTCCTTTCAAGCTACTGTATTTATATAAAATAAAACCTTCATAGAAAATAAACTTGCGTTTGAAGAACTAAACCCGACTCGAGTTTCAGGGAGCAAAAAATTATTTCCTATTTTTTTTCTTTTTCTCCACTGCATAGTTGATAAATAACGTTGCCATATGAGCCTCCAATCCGTCTGATCGTTTGTAAAAAGCATAGCGCAGTTCTACCGCATTAAAGGTCGTCCTGTTTTTTCGGGCATAAGGCGCGTAACGAATACCAAGACCTGGTTTAAAACTAGTAAATTTTGACAGGTCATAATCAGAAGTGTAAAACTCCTGTGAGACCTGATGTTCTTCATAACCTTTAAAATCATCTGCCTTTGTTTGTGCATATATTCGAAAGAATGGTGATAAAGTCAATGTGCGCAAAATCTTAAAAGGCGCTTCTAAAGTAAACGTATGGCCTATGATACCAAAGTCATCCCAATAAAAACGATAGAATGTCCGCAGGATCAGGCTACCCCCCAGGAAGGTATTGAGTTGAACGCCAATCGGAACTTTGAACCGGCTTTCCGGAAGATTTTCTACTCGCTCAGTCTTATCACTGAAATAGACTCTATGAAACGGAGTGGAAAGCAACCCTGTCTGATAGACAATGCCAGGATATAAACCCAGCGACATCCTCTGGTTAATGACTTGATAGAATCCTACCTCCAGGTTATACGACGAGCGCCTGTAATGATCAAACCATTCTTTGTCCCGGAGCTCAGCGGGATAAATTAATTTTTCAGGTTCACCATTGTGCAGCCTTCCCCAACGCAAGTCGTCAAAATAAGTCTGCAATGCAATGGATATTTCTCTCGACTGAGAAGGATTTATGCGATTGAAGGAAAGTCCCGCACCAATGGAGAAGTAATCTGACTCAATGGAGAAACCTCCATTCATGCCAGCTGTAATACCCTTTGGTCTAACCAACCTGTTGTACCCTGCATTGAGGTGGGTCCGGGCATCCACCTTCGAGGCTGAAGACTTTACAAAATCAATATTATCCGTTGAGGCAGAACTGATGATGTCCACCCCGGCGTCGACATGAAAAGTATTGGATGAATCTTTTTGGTGATCTAACGATAGCTGCGTGGCATACACTTGCAGGTCTTCCGTGCCGATTCCTCCCGTTACGGCCGAATGATCATTATCCTGCGTATAATAAGCCATGATGATTTGAACATCCGTACTGGACAGCTTCTTTTTTCGGTACGTACTGTCCGAGCGTTGCCCAAACGAAGCAAGCGAAGATGCGAGCAGGCCGATTACGATGTATTTTTTCTTCACGCTCAGTTACATCCACAGCCCCCACTGCTTTTATTGCTGCCACCGCCGGACGCACCTTCCCGATAAGCTTGTACCTGTTCTTCAAACTTCCGACTCCCGGGCTGGCCGGGTTTCATCTCATAGTCATTTAAATAAATACGCTGATAGGGCCTCACGGATTCACATCTCATCAAAAGGATGAAGATAATACCTGTAATAACATAAGGTGAAATGCGCAGCTTCATCATTTACTAATTCATATGTATTTGGAGGTGTCGTGAATTATAAATTCTATTTTTATCCGTAATGATCAGGCAATGTATGCCCGGCAATTGTTCAATAAAATGCAACCCCACCTCAACGCCCATAATGGTTACGGCCGTGGCAAGTGCATCGGAAAGTTCAGCGCTAGCGCTTACAATAGTTACGCTTTTTATTCCAGTGACACATCGCCCGGTCTTTGGATCGATCGTGTGCGAATATCGAACACCATCCCTTTCAAAAAATTGCTCATAGTCACCTGAGGTGGCCACAGAAGCATTTTGTACAGGAATCCAGGCCATGACACGAGTGGGATCATTTGGATCAGCAATTCCAACCTTCCATAAAGATCCATCCGCGCGCCTTCCAAATGCGGTGAGGTCGCCACTTGCATTGATGACCCCGCTGTTTATGCCATTTTGAATAAGTTTTCGTTTGACAACATCGGCAGCATAACCTTTACCTATCGCACCAAATCCAATATGCATTCCGGGCTGTGTTAAATAAACATGGTTGTTTTCCCTTAGCTGGATTTTTTCTGCTCCCACTTTGGTCAGTGCTGTATTAATTTGGTCCTGATCGGGCATTTCAAAGTGAATACCTTTGAAGTTGTACATGTTTCTGAGCACACCGGCAGTAATATCGAAAGCACCCTGCGTCAATACGGCTATTTCTTTACAGCGCTGAATCATGGCATATACCTCATCATCCACTTGCACTGCCTTGTTTCCTGCATGGAGATTGATAAGAGAAGTTTGTGATGTTGCCGAAAACTCAGTAAGCAGGGACTCAATTCGTTGCACTTCCTGGATGGCGTCCTCAATGGCCATGTACCCGGTGCCTTCATCATCTACGATAATGAACTCAAAAGCTGAACCCATTAATTTAATGTGTTTGCGACATTCATGGATAATCATGGTATTCATTTCGAGATATAGCTTTTTCTTTCGGCAATAAATTCTATAGATGACTGATTGCTATACGGCAACGATGAAACGATTGACTTCTCTGGACGCAAAAGCAAGAGGTACGGAAATAGACCATTAGGATTGTATTGCTCAGCGAGCAATGCATTTTGTTGCTGAAGCGCAGCCGACAATGGCTTACGTTGCGGGAAGTCTGCTTTGAGGACGACAAGATTTTCCCGTGCAAAATCCAAAAAATCTGTTTTGGCAAGGATCTTTTTTTCAAACCGTATGCAGGATGCACACCAGTCTGATCCGGCAAAAACAAGCAATATGGGTCGATTCAATTCCGATGAAATACGGAACGCTTCTTCAGCATTATTCCGTACCTGGGCACAGCACGGCCTTAACTGAAAAAATGAGATTGCTGATAGAAGGAAAATGGCAAGCGACTTTAATAGCATGGTTTTCCATTTGATAGATTTAAAGGTAAAAAATTCATTTCGTTCTATTCATTAGAAGCTAAAAAAGATAAATCTGCTCAATACATCAATCCCATTTTCATGGGGGAACACATTATAAGCTTTTCCATAAATACAATGTGGCATAGGCTTCCCATCCTTTATACTTATTAAAGGTCTTCTTTACTTCCTCAAGGGTAGGTTTTCGCTCAAGTTTCTTAAGCTTTTTAATAGCATTATGGATACCCGCATCTTCGAGTGGAAAGGCATCAGGGTAACGAAATGTTTTCATCAAGGCATAATTGGCCGTCCAGTTACCAACACCTTTGATCTTCATCAATTTCTCTTTTGCTTCCTGCAACGACAAACCTTTCAGTTTTTCCTTTGAAACTTCTCCGCTGGAAAAAGCCTCAGCTATCAACACCGTGTACCTGCTCTTTTGACTTGAAAACTGAAGTGGAAGTAAATGCTCATCGGAAAGAACCGCTACGGCTTTTGGCGTAGGGAACTGGTAATAGTCCTGATTGTCAAAAATCAACTTTGCTCCAAAATTCTGAACAAACCTTTGCTTCAATGTATAAGCAAACTGTACATTGATCTGTTGACCCAGTACTGCCCACACCAGGGATTCAAACAGATCGGGCTGCCCGATAATGCGATAGCCATAGTACTTCTTCACCAGATCCTTCAATAACTTATCGTTCACAACCAGAGAATAAAATGGCTTCAAGTCCGTTTCAAGGTCAAACCACTCCTTTATGTAATGTGTAAGTTCTTGTTTTTGATGCTCGGAGAGTTTTGCATTTAGGATGGATACTTCCAACTGATGATCTTGCGAAGGACGTAATTCGAATAATACATCCTCATTGTCAATACGTATTAATTTACGCACACTGTTTTCACCAACACGATGCAGCAACTCTTTTGGCGATCGTTGCAGAAAGCTGATGCAGAGGTCAAAACTAAATTCGGGGGGGACCCGTATCTGAAGATCCATTGGACAATATTAAGGAAAGGAGTTGAGGAGTTAGTAGCCTGCCGGCAGGCAGGTTGAGGAGACGAGTTTCTATCAACCGTACAGTTCCTCCCCTATTCAAGTAAAACTGAACACGCCCTGTTCATTTCTGTACAACTTTGTTTTGCAATATACTTTAGGGTCTCTTAAACCGTCAAATCCGACTTGGCACACAGGTTGACGTACAAATCATCAGATAATATTTCAAAGAGTCGTTCGTTAGTCCTTACATGGAAAAATTAAAGCATTTCTTCTGGCTATGTTCAGGGGTACATATACCACTCCTAAAAAAGTGCGAGGTAGAATCCAGTAAATATGCTGGCATTGGCGCGACCATATTTTTCACAGGAGTATTTGCTGCGTTAGCGGGATCATATGCCCTTTATACCGTGTTCGACAATGGCTGGATCGCAACGGCATTTGGTTTAGTTTGGGGCCTGATGATCTTTAACCTCGATCGGTATATTGTATCCAGCATGAAGAAAGAAGGCGATACGATCCGTGAACTGAAGACAGCCTTTCCCAGAATTATTCTAGCCGTTTTAATTTCTTTCGTCATTGCAAAACCATTGGAGATGAAAATTTTTGAAAAGGAAATTCAATCCGAGTTGGTGATCATGGAACAACAAACCTACACAGTACAGGAAAATGAGATTAAACTGAGGTTTCAATCCGACGAACAAAAACTAAAAAATGAGATTGCTGAATTAAAAAATGAAATCGCAGTGAAGACGGCCAAGCGCGATGAACTGAACCGAATGGCACAAGAAGAAGCTGATGGCACGGGAGGAAGCAAGCGGCGAAATGCCGGACCCATTTACAAGATAAAAAAAGCCGATGCCGACCGTGTTAACCTGGAACTGGAACAGCTTATAAAAAAGAACGACGATCTGATAGGAAACAAATTGATGGCACTTGCGAAACGTGATTCGTCTGTCACTTCGGAAATTTCCGCACTGGCTAAGCAAAAGTTAGATGGACCAGCTTCGCGAATGGAGGCCTTGAGTCGACTAACATCAAAGAGCGCCGCGATCTGGTGGGCAAATTGGTTTATCGTTTTGTTGTTTGTTGCCGTGGAAACTGCCCCTGTTTTTGTTAAGCTAATTTCATCGCAAGGACCGTATGATCATCTTCTCAAAATCGAAGAACATGGTTTTGAGGGACAACGCATTGAGGAGATTGCAAGGCATAACGCGGAAATCAAAAAGAGAACTCAGGATTTACCCGTTACAGAAACAACTTTTATCAAAGAGCGATTGGATGTTGGATTGAATGAGTCATAATGCTTGAAGTCTGACGCCGCAAATATGGTATAGAAGTTTTTTTCAGCTCATTCCTGTTCGTGTATCATTCTCCGCTGCTAGACTAGTGTCGAAAGAAAGGTACCCTATTTTTCGTTTTTTCTTCTTGAGGATTTTGCAGCGCATTCCTCAATATTATACTTCTATTGGTCAACCGCAATTGACGGTTAGCCCACCATCTTGAATCAATTTGAGCACTTTTTTCAACCTAAGAGGTCCTTGATATTCCATTGGGATTTTGGATGCTCAAAAAATGACTGATTTTCCAGCAACATTACATTTACACATCCTGATCAGCAAAGGCGATTAGAGACCTAAATACTGGAAAACCAACCTATTGTCTAGGTGTAGATATTCGTGACTTGAGCCAAAATATTGCAAAATTCTTATAAACTATAGAAATTATTACATTACATTTATTATTGGCTCTAGTCACATTAACCTACAATTTATGGAATCCCGACGCAAAAGTCACTTGTCTAGGACTTGGGAAAGTATTGTCTCCCGCAGTCATTTTGGACTTTTTTTGTTTGCCACCTGGTTCGCGCCGCTGATCGGATTTAGCCAACAGGCTCAACCCCTTCCAATGTCGGATTTCGTGTTGTTCTCCGGCGCCGGTGGCCCTGGAACTTCTCCGGCCGTTAGTCCGGGCTATGCGGTTCAACTTGGATCTACCTCCAATATCCACGGAGGATCAATAGGCAGCCTTAAGCTGGTCAAGTCTACCGGTAATCTCATAATTTCAGGAAATGTCTTCAGTCAGGGAAAAATCGAGCTGGCAAATGGCAATACGGTCACCGGTAATATCGCCGCATCCAATTCGCCAACTGTTACCGGTACGATCCTTTCAGTTGGTTCAAACGCTAATCTTGGCCTAAGTACCTCCAATACAATTAATGTCAACGGTGCAGTTGTTGTGAGCGGCGGAACGGTAAAATCAAAAGTTACTAGCACCTCGTATTCTGGTCCGACGCCGGCCGGTGGTAAAGTGACGGGTGTTCCTTCTCTCCCGACCTATCCTGCATTGCCGACCATTACAACGTTCCCGGCATATGCCTCAACGCCTGACATCACAAAAACGGCAATCATTACTAAGGGGAGTCACGGAAGCATTAAACTCCCCGGAAATCAAACCCTTACTTTCAGAGGAACAGGAGTTTATGTTATCAATCAAATTGATAATAAGAACAGCAATACTTTTGTCTTTGATTTTCAAGGCGATCCGACCGGCACCTTTCTTATCTACGTCCATAACAATGTTCGCTTAGAAAAACTAAATGTAAATTTGACTGGAGGGGGCAATGCTGCCCGCATTTTCACAGAAGTTCACGGTACCGGTTTGGGTACAGCGAAATACGCCTTCGATATAGCAAACGGCTCGCCGGGAGGAACAAGATCAAGATGGGAGGGAACTGTATGGGCTCCCTATGCAGCTATCAACGTAGGTTCAGGAACGGGCAGCAGTGATATAACAGGAGCGCTTTGGAGTGGTACGCAGGTGAATGTGCAAAGTGGTGTTAACATTTACCACGCTGCCTTCACTGGCTGCACACCACCTGTTGTTTCTGTGGTCGATGCTGTTGTTTGCAGCGCACAGCCCGGCGGAGTTACTTCCATCGTAAATCTGAACGATTATGTTACAATCACCGGCGATGGAACTGCATCCTTCAGTGTAAATGGTTCACCGATAGCTACACCGAATTCCTACCTCGCCACAAATGGTGACATCATAACAGTTACCGTAGTAAACGCTGCGCAATGTACGACTACTGCTACGTTTAAGATTACCGTTAATGATCAACAGTCGTTCGGGATATGCGCTCCGTTACAAGGTAAAACGAATGATCTGATCGGATCAGAATTAACTTCCTTAAATAAGATTTTTAATGCCGGCGGACACCCCACCACAAGTGAGGTATTCTTAATAAAAGACGACAGTGTGCTAATTGAAATAATCTACTTTGCCAACAAACTGAATGAGGCTCTCGCAATACTTCCCGGTCTTGGCTTATCTGACGATTATTTTGTCAACGATGATGGTTCATTCATTATAACGGGGTTCTTCCCCATAGCGAATTTACCACTGCTGAATGCGGAGTATACTACGTTTAACTATGTTCGCCCAGCTTTTCCTGGCATTGGAAATTCGGGAACAGTGACTACCCAGGGAGATACTTCCTTACGCTCAAATCTGGTCCGGCTGGGTTACGAAATTGGAGGAGCCGGCGTTAAAATTGGAGTCCTTTCTGACAGTTATAATACACTTGGTGCTGATGATGTAGGTAGTGGTGATCTCCCTGGTCTAACCAATCCACGTGGGTACACCACAGCGGTTCAAGTGGTGAAAGAATATCCCTATGGAACCAGATCCGACGAAGGTAGGGCCATGCTCCAAATTATACATGATGTTGCTCCTGAGGCTGAACTTGCTTTCAGAACCGGATTTATTAGCGCTTCTGATTTCGCCAAAGGAATTAAGGAATTGGAACAAGTTGGATGTGATATCATCGTGGATGATATCACGTACGTAACAGAACCTTTCTTCGGAGATGGTAAAGTTTCGGAAGCGGTTGACTTTGTTACTTCTCAGGGTGTTTCCTACTTCACAGCAGCCGGAAATTTTGGAAACAGATCGCATGAGGCGACATTTAATCCAATAACTATCAATGGTCTTGTGGCGCATAATTTCGGCGGTGGAGCTACTGGTCAGACTATAACTGTGCGTCCCGGCGATACAGGTCCAATAACCTACACTATTGTGCTGCAATGGGAGGATCCAGTTTATTCGACTGGTTCTGTCGGCACACAGAATGATCTAGACATCTACCTGTCCGGTGATCAAGGGATAACACGATTTGGTTTCAACCGGAACAACCTGGGCGGCGACCCAATTGAAGTTTTGACCTTCACGATTCGGGAACAAACTACAACAGACATAATGATTGTAAGGGCTGTGGGAACTGGAGCAGTCAATTTCAAGTACATCGTGTTCCGTGGTGATAAGATTGTTTTCGACGATCCTAACAACGGTGGCGTGGGGTTCACCACCATAGTTGGCCAAGCCAACTCCGAAGGAGCAATGACAGTTGGTGCCGTACTTTATAGTAACACTCCGGCGTATGGATATAGCCGCCCGGATCCAGGAACCAATCCAGCGTTTGCGGTTGCAAGTTTCTCTTCCATAGGAGATCCGCTTACAAATGGCGGCACCAGGCAAAAGCCCGATTTCATTGCTCCTAACGGGGTTAATACAACTGTTGAATTTGCCGCAGCTGATCTTGATCTTCCCGGACATCCAAGCGGGGATGGAAATCCCAATTTCTTTGGTACGTCGGCAGCGGCACCACATGCTGCTGCCGTGGCTGCACTACTAATGGAGGCTCGCTCAACGTTTGAACCTGGGCTTTCCCCTTATCAGCCAGATGAAATCCGGCAGGTATTGAAATCCACTGCCAGAGATATGTATGAAGACAATCAATTTGATTATAAATCTGGTGCGGGTTTTATACGTGCAGACGTTGCGTTGATGACTATCGCTGCCCCGAATCCAGCCATCCTTGAACCGCTCATTGTTCCGGGCGGTATCGATCCAGGTGATGAACCGTTTACGGTAATTATTAATGGCACCAACCTGAATTCCAACACAGTAGTGTATTTGAGGGATGAGCAGCTTGAAACCGAATTCAATGAGGAAACAGGGCAATTGGAGGCAGAGGTTCCTGAATTTGAAGGAAACCCTCCGCTTGTGGTCAGCAACGGATCAATTTCTTCCAGCGGGCTAGATGGCGGGACTGATACAACCTACTTCTTCGGAGTCAAGACAAAAATTGTTATTAAGGCTGAAAATAAGTCAAAACTATTCGGAGAGGAACTTCCACAGTACACGGCTCAGGTGCTGGTAAACGTCGGCGGCACGCTCGTAGCGGATTCCCTTTCACTTGAGGATGTTGGCCTTACTAATAATCCCGTCGGCTATACAGATTCAACTGGCCGACAGATTGTTCCGGTTCATTTTGAGTGCCCCGCAACAAGTCTTAGCCCCGTAAGGCCAACCGGGTATATCATAATACCTTCGCATTCCCAAACTCATTACACATTTGAAGAATTGATTGATTATGACACCGTAAACTATCAGACTGGTGTTCTGATTGTTGATAAAATGCCACTCCTTATTACGCCAGATGACACAACCTTTGTTTACGGTGAAAAATTTGATGATCTGATTAGCTTTACCTATGCACTCGGGGGAGACAACTATGATTCCTCTAACCTGGATCCGAGCACGCGCCAGGCTATCCTGAATACTATCGCAGCAGAACACGAAGCTCAGATATATGACGATGCTATCGCCTTCGTAGATTCCCGGCACCTGGTGAATGCTTCGAGACAAATGGTCAATTCTGATCTGGCGAATCTTGCTTTTATGTCAAGTTCACGCGCTATGGTTAATTCCCGGCAAATGGTAAACGTATCGCGGCAGATGGTGAATACTGTAACGAATGTTATTGATTTTGACAAACAGTCAATTTTCAACTATCGGGATGCTCTGGAAAACGACGTGCCATTCGTGGATACTTTGTATAATCCTGTTGTAAATTCCAGGCAAATGGTGAATAGCTCCAGGGCAATGGTTAACTCAAGGCAGATGGTGAATGGCACGGCCTTTGTTAACGCCTCAAGACAAATGGTGAATGCCAGCAGGCAGATGGTAAACTCCAATTCCAGCTCTGCGCTTGTAAATGGCTCAACCGTTGGTGAAGGCGACGAGCCTAGCAATGCCGATGTATTGGTCATTGTAGATTCCCTTGACTTTTACAGCGATCCTGTAATTAATGATGATGGTGAGGAAGTATATGTGATACCTCTGTTGTTCTCCGTCAATATGGTTACAGGAGTTACAGCCGGCACGCATTCTATTGTGCCCGGCGCATACCTCTCTGGTAACTTTGATATAAGCTATGGCCGGGGTACGCTGACCATAACAAAGGCTACGCTCACTGTGACTGCAGAAGACAAAGAAATGACCTATGGTGAGAATCAGCCTGCCTATTCCTCGATAGTGGATGGATTTGTGTATGACGAGAGTATAGCCTCTGTTATCGACACAATTACCTACCAGTTAAAAGATGCACAGGGGAACTTGCATAACAGCACGGGATCAATTGATGTAGGTGTTTATGAAATTATTCCTACCGCAACATTGATCGAAACTGAACTTCAGCCCGGGCTTCCAGTTAATTATGTCGTTGAATATGTTAACGGAGAACTCAACGTGGGATGCCCTAATCCTCCTGTCATCCAATCATTCAAAACGGGAGTCGGCTCCGGATCTAGCAGTCCCGTGGTAAGCAAGCCAGCCGGAACGGTTTCTGGTGATTTACTCGTCGTTGGTCTGATGTACGAAAAAGGAACCGGCACAACACCCTCAGCGCCAACGGGGTGGACAGAGATAAAAGTAGTCAATCAAGCAAACAATGTTGGTATGGCTACCTACTACAAAGTAGCGAACGGTTCTGAACCTACAAGCTTTACATTCGGATTAACCAAGAGTCCAAAATGGTCGATTGGTATTACTCGTATTGAAGGTGCAGATCCTAACAATCCCATTAATGCTAAGAGCTGGGCCTCCGGTACATCAGGAAATGTGCCGACTGCCCCGTCGATTACGACTACCATGTGTAATACGCTGGTCATGACATTCTTCTCAAACAAGAAGGATGCAACCTGGACTCCTCCTCCCGGAACTACAGAATTGTATGATGCACCAAACAATCAAAATGGACTTACTTCCAATATGATGGCTCATTACCTGATGCCGGATAAAGGTATAACGGGGAGCAAGTCGGCTATTCCTTCCATTGGGGATAGCTGGGTTGCCCAGCAAATAGCGATAAATCCGGGGGTAGGAAGGTCAGGTTCAAGTTCTGGAAGAACCGGTACTCCGATCGCGGCGAATTCAACCTTTGAAGAAGTTCAGCTTTCTGAAGACCCGGAAAGCACTGTACATGCTTATCCAAACCCAGTGCGTAATCAGGTTACGGTTCAAATGAATGAATTGACGGAAAAGCCATCCAACTCAGACATTAACATAATAGACAGAGTTGGTAGGACATACCCGGTTAATTCTTCATGGGACGTTCAAAACAAAGCACTTGGGCTTGATTTTACGCCAATGGGAACCGGTATTTACTTCATCCGCGTGAAGACGAAAACTGGCTTCAAAACAGTTCGTGTAGTCAAGGAATCCGAATAACGGTATCTCAATCGGTTGCAGTTATCAAAGAGGGACGGGAGCATGCTTTCGTCCCTCTTTTGCTTTAATGAAAAAGATTGCGCTACGACGATATTGATTGTAACTTGTCAGTCATTTCGATGACATGAAGGGTTCAAGAATTGTTATTGCATTTTTTCTGATTTCCCTGGCAACTATTGCCTGGTCGCAAGACGCAAGAATCGACAGCCTCCGGAACGTCATTTCAAAATCCAAGACCGACTCTGTTACTGTGAATGGCTTGATTGAACTAAGTGGGCTCTATTTGTCCATTGACTTTAATAAAGCAATCGCCTACGCAAAACAGGCCAGAACCATTGCTGAAAAAACAGGTTTCCAAAAAGGACTTGGTTTTGCCCACAAAGCAATAGCCCTCGCATATTACAACAAATCGAATTATCCGGAGGCACTCGATCAGTGTCAAAAGTCATTAAACATTTTTGAGTCAATTAGATTGAAGTCAGGTATCGCGAGTATTCTGGGTATCATTGGTGCCATCTACTACAATACTGGCGACGATACCCAAGCCATCGAATATCACCTTAAGTCTTTGAAGGTAGGTGAAGAGATAAACGATAAGATGAGAATTGGAACTTCCATGAATAACATCGGAAGTGTCTACAAAAACAATCCGGCAACGGTAGACAAAGGACTGGAGTATTTTCTAAGGGCACTCCCCATATTCGAAGAGCTCAAGTATGATTATGGAGTAGGCACTATATCGGGAAATATCGGAGAAATATACTTTGACCGAAAACAGTATGAAAAGGCACTGCCCTACTTTGTAACGTCATTGGAAATGTTTGCGGGCACTATCGATGCTACCTTTCCGTTGACTATCCTGGGAAAAATCTATGCTACTCGGGAAGACTTTCAAACGGCATATCACTACCATAACCAGGCTGTTGATATTGCTAACAAACTGGATGCTAAACTTGAGTTGACTCAGTCTTTGCTGGGCTTGGCGGAAACTCAACGGAAAGAGGGAAAAACAAAAGATGCCATTGCAACTTACAAACGGGCCGAGATTATCGGCAAATCCGTAAAAGCAAGAAAAGAAATCAAAGAGGTTTATGAAAATCTTTCCAAGTCCTACTCCAGCTTAGGCGACTTCAGGACCGCGTATACCTACCAAACGCTTTTTGCTGCTATCAAAGACACATTACTTAATAATGACGAAGTGAACAAGATTCAGCAACTTCAATTCAACTTCGACATCGACAAGAAAGAAGTAGCCATCGACTTATTAACCAAGGACCAGGCCCTGAAAGCGGAGACCATCAAACGCCAGAAAATAGTTAATTATGCCGCTGTTATTACCGGATTCCTTTTGCTTCTTGTTATTGGAGGGTTTTACAATCGCTATAAGTACATCCGTAAGACCAATAAGATAATTAAGAACGAGCGAGATCGATCGAAAGAATTGCTGCTAAATATTTTACCAGAAGAGACTGCCCGGGAGCTAGAAACCAATGGCTTTGCAAAGACTCGATACTATGAAAGTGTAACGGTACTATTTACAGATTTTAAAGGCTTTTCATCCATAGCTGGCAAACTCTCCCCACAGGCTTTGGTGGCAGAGCTTAATGACTACTTTGGTACTTTTGATGAGATTGTGGAACGGTTTGGACTTGAAAAAATCAAGACCATAGGCGATGCCTACATGTGTGCCGGTGGCATTCCATTGCCAAACAATACCCATCCCCTTAATGCTGTGAATGCTGCCTTGGCCATGCAGGAGTATATGCAGAAACAAAATCAAGAACGCCTAGGCAGGGGAGAGCTAGGTTGGGAATTAAGAATTGGTATTCATACAGGCCCTATCGTAGCTGGCGTTGTAGGCAAAAAGAAATATGCTTATGACATTTGGGGTGACACGGTAAATGTTGCGAGCCGGATGGAATCAAATGGAGAGCCCGGAAAAGTAAATATTTCCTCCACTACGTACAATGAAATAAAGGAGAACTACCAGTGTTTACACCGGGGGAAAATTTCCGCAAAGAACATTGGCGAAGTAGACATGTATTTTGTGGAAAGGATAATTAAAACGCCTGCCCTGCAGCCAGCTTAGACTGTCTTTTTAAATTTGGCAAGTATCTCCTGCAGATGTTCCTGCTTTTTTTCTTCTCGGTTCTGTTTCGCATAGGATGTATGGTAGCGGTGCGATTCCAGAAACGTTTTCTGAATCAGATTCCATTCCCGTTCACTTTCAACAAACCCCCTGGTTTTCATTTCTTCAAACAACCTCTTGCCTACGGAATAAAAATCATCGCGCCCGAGGTAATCCAGGTCTGCATCACAAATGATTTTTTCCAATTGCGTTTGAGGTGTTTGAGGGATTTTAGTTGCCATGATCATATTGCAGATGGTTTCAATCTGATCACTATCAAACCCAAAAGGAGGTAATGTAGCCCGGGCGATGGCACATCCATTCGCTTCATGATTTTTAGGAGAGGTAATGAATCCGGAATCATGGAATAACGCTGCCATTCGAATCAACTGAATATCCTCCTGGCTTACTTTCTCGTGTTCAGCAATTTTTACGGCTGCATTGACGACATCCTGAATATGTTCAATAGTATGATAATGCAGATCCTTGGGCAACTCTTCCGCTTGTTTACTTAGTATGAAATTTTCCGCGCCCTCAAAATCTGGAGTAGAACGTGACTGACTACTGCTCTCCCGGAGTTTTTTTAATAATGGATCAACATCGCTCCAGATGAGATCAATATCATTAGTAAGTTCAGCTTTCTTTATCCATGCTGAAGCTTCTTCCAATTTATTCCATGCTGTATAGATGTGTGCAATATAAAGGTTAACTCCCTTTTCATTTCTTTCGCTTCGTTGAATCAATTCCTCTAGTAATTCCCGGGCAACGGCATCCTGCTGAATATTCAACTGTGCCATAGCCAGGTAGGCTAGCATCGAGGGAGGGCGCACGTTAGCAAAGCGAAGCCCTGTTCTTAGTGCCTGAATCGCCTGGTCGGTATTCCCCATGGTCAGATAAACTCTGCCCAGGTGATCATAAAACCTTAATACTTGTGGAAATAGTTTTAACGCTTCTTCGAAATTAGTTATCGCCTCCTTGTACTGTTCCTGAAGATATAAATAAATGCCATAGTAATTAAAGTAGGCTACGCTATTCGGTTCAATGGCTTTTCCTGCGCTAATCAAAACAAGAGCTTCCGGATACCGGCCCATCATACATTGAAGGTAGCTGCCTGTATAATAGATGGTGGCGTTGTTTGGGCCAAGTTCGATAGCCTTTCGGAGCAGTTTGTCGGCAGCGCCAAAATCTTTGTTAATGAAAAACTCTACGAACACCTTGGTGAGGTAATCGTTGTCCGAGGCACCTCGTTTCCATGCTTCTTCAAGATACCGATTGATGTTTATCAATGCTTCTCCCGGAGACAGATCACCATTCCATGACATCCGCGCAGAATACGAGCTTGCCAGGTATGAATACGCTTGTTTGTATTCAGGATCTTTTTCCAATGCCCGTTTAAAGTATTCAGAAGCAGTGCGGTATCCGTCAACTCCCCATTGGTTGAAGGCATGCCGTCCTTTCAGAAAAAGGTCATACGCCTCCAGGTTCGTCGTGGGTACCTCTTTTAATTTTTCATTTTCCTTTGGATTCAGAGAAGATTGTAATTCTTTGGCTACCGCTTCGGCTACATTACTTTGTATGGTAAAAATATCATCAAGGTTCTCCACAAAAGCTTTTGCCCAAATGTGATGATCATTCTGTGCATCAACCAACTGAACATTTATACGTACTTTATTTCCGTGAGCCTGTGCACTGCCTTCCAGAATGTATTTCACCCCCAGTTCATTGGCTATTTCCGGTGCCGACTTGGTGGTCTTTTTGTAACGCATCACGGATGTGCGTGATATTACCCGGAGATGGCGCAGACTGGCCAGTTGAATCAAAATGTTTTCGGTAATGCCATCCGCAAAATATTCCTGAGATGTATCATGGGTAAGACTAACAAATGGAAGAACGGCCACCGATTTATCCTGAAGTTCTTGCCCGTTTCCTACCCTGTTCCTGACTGCGATTGCAATGGATTGACTTTCTTCATCGTGTGAATTTCCCTGGTGCGATGTGTCGGGGGTTCTATCAGGATACTTCATTCCGTGAATGATCTCCTTCACCGCATTGGCTACTTTATTGATCTGATCGCGGTAAAAAAGCCGATTTGAATTTTCTTCACGTTTATCATCTCTGCGAAGGGCTCGATTCACACCAGGAGATCTGAAAATAAAATCAATAGAACGGACTTTCGACTGGAGTTCACGTTCAATCAAATCTCTGTCCTCAGGATCAAGATCATGGATCGTCACCGGAAGGATACGACTAGCCGTATTACCGTTTCGGAGTTTAATATCGCGACCAACGGGATCCGCGCTAGCCAGCTTATTGAAGGCACAAAACTCATGGTTCCAGGCATAACTTCCAGGATCACAATATGTCTGCGAAAGAATTGGAATAAACACGAGGCATTTCAGTTTTCCCTCCAGACTTTTGTCAACGTTATAGGTTTCCAGTAAGCCGTCATAGGGATTTGCATCGAAATAAATGGAGATATCTTCCTTGAAAGTAGTCTCAAGTTCCGTTTTCAACACCTTCACAAATTCAGTTACCCAATAATCACCTTTATTGTCTTTATGACGGTAGGAGATAAAAATGTCGTATTCGTAACCTGGCAGTATGCTGGGCATGTGGTAAATATAGAATTTATATAGCTAAAACGTAATAGATGCCCGGCATCGATTCAGAAGTGACTTGGTAAATAAATTTTAAAGTGAAGTAAGCCCAGATAAACTACTTATGTTTCTTACCCGTTATCCTGTAGAATTTGATTGCAGGTCATGCGGAAAAAAATCGAGTTCGAAATGAAGATTTTTAGAATGAAAAAACGAGAAACGTTCATTGTGGAATGTGCTCTTGTATGTTACCCGAAATTTCCACTTTTACTTTTACCACATCTGCCAGCATGATGCTCCCTTCTCCCACACTAAAGTCCAGCCGGTTGATAGTAAATTCTCCTTTGAAAATGCATCTATTGCCGGTCTTAAGAAATGTGAAAGGAATATTGACGCTTTTTGTAATTCCTTTTATCGTAATATCAAAAGTTCCCCTGTACTTTCTCGCTGCAGATTTTTGAATGTTGCTGGATACAATGGTTATTTTCGGACTTTTTTTGACATCAAAATAATCCGATCGTTTCAAATGTTTGTCGCGTATGCCGATGCCGGTGGAGATAGTGTTGACATCCACCGATCCTTCAATTTTGTTAAGTGCTGGATTTTCCTGGTCCAGATATATTTTCGTTTCAAGGCCCCCGATCGAACCATTTACATTGATACCGGCATTCTTAATAATAAAACTTACTTTACCGGATTCCTGAACAATTGTTCCTTGAGCTTCAACAAAATTGAAAGACCCGCTGAGTACAAATGCCAGGAGTAAATGCTTCATACTACAGTGATTTCAAAAAGGCTACCAGTGCTTTCTTATCGGTTTCGCTCAATTCCATCGCAAACTCGTGACCTTTCACGGCCATCGTTTTAAGCCAGGGTGGTTTATACCCGGTAGGAATATAGTCTGCGTTCAACCTATTTGTATCCAACAGGTCTTCCAGGTTGAGCAAATATCCGCTATGCAAAAAAGCGGTACGATTCCACACTCCGATTAATGAAGGCACTTTATAATAACCCGTACCGCGCCTTGTATAAAGGGCAAGCCCGGGATCGGTTTCAACAGAGATATTAAAGATATCATATTTTGTAAAATGATCTTCGGGTGGTTCAAAACCATCAACCGGTGTTAGTTTGTTATTTGAATATAAAGGCGGCGTATGGCAAGTTACACATCCCTGTTCCTTAAAAATGAGTTCGCCTTTTGCAAGTAATGCCTTTGGATAGACCACAGGATTTGTTGGCGGCTTGAGTGAATAAATAAATTTGGCAAGCGCATACAACTGTTCATCTGTGAATCGGGTAATAATTCCCTTTGCTGGATCCTGAATTCTTTCCAAGGGAATAAAGCCCTCATAATCATTCAGGAAATCTGCTTCCTGGTTTAATGTGGCATAACGCATCAGGTCGCCAATATCCCTTTGCCTGATGGCTCCGGTATGGTCAAAGTATTTCCGCTCTTCTAAATGGAATAAATCGGGAATGGCGGTAGGAGATCCCACATTACTACCATGTCGGTGCACCGCTCCTGCAGGCACTGCCTGAAATTCCTTGATTGTTGTTTCCAGGTCAAGGTCCTTTAATCTTTCCTGACTTTCATGCTTTATCCACGGCGCCACAAAAAGTAGTTTAAACAGGAAGTCTTTCATTCCAATCATAGAAGCAGGTGCCGTTTTCAAATCTGCACCACTGCGGACGAAGGCAGCAAAATTCATGTCGAAAACCGATTGCAAATTCTTATTAAAGGGATAATTGCCTTGTCCTCCTTTTAATAGTTTGCCGTCGGGCATTAATTTATTGTGGCACATCCCGCAGGAGAAATCGCCCAATTCAATTTTTCCCTTTTCTCTCACTACAATGCTTACAAACGGAATGATGCCTTCTTTGGTAACCGGCACCCCTATCTGTTTCCAGGATTCCCCCAATTCAGGTAATTGTCTAATAAGCGAGGAATCAAACACTAAAAGATTTTGTGGTAAATCATAAATGCTCTCGCCAGCTTTTATCCAGTCAGCTTCCGTTTTTAAAGTAACAGGATCGAAAATGATCTCCGGTTCCTGTTTGCGCAACCATTCATAATATCCTTTGGGTTCGCGGCCTGGCATGTAGAACGGGTAATTTTTATAGGCTATCCGCTCAGGCATTTTATAGTAATACTCTTCTGAAACCTGTTTTACGATTACGGATTGATCTACCAGCGGAAGCTGTGCCGTGCGTAGCTTTTCTTCATCCCAAACTTTTGGAATGTCGGGAGCCCATTGAACTTCAAAACTTAGGTAGGCTATTAGAATAGCCAGCGAAGCGGATATGATTAAGACTTTCTTCTTCATGATGAGATAGTCTTTATAAGGGGACTGATCAACTTTTACTTCATCACAAGGTTCATGCAAGCAACGTAAACGTTACGACCAACCAATGGTAAGATAACTATTTTAACAGCGCCTTGCAACGGCGTGCCATCCACAAGAAAGTTGGGTGTTGTTACGTTTTCACTAAGGGTTGTTTTCGCCAATACGTCAGGCTGCGCCAAACCCATTCGCACGGGCCGTATAAAAAATAGCGCATCCAAAGGTTACAAAAAATAATCTGGAACAACCAAATGGCGGCTACGGCAATATAGATTTCATACCGCTGCAGCTTGCCAAAAAGACCAAAAGCGAAACCATTAAAAATAATACTGCAAATTAAGGACTGCATCAGGTAATTGGTCAAGGCCATTTGGCCTACCGGCCGGAGCATGGAAAAGAGCCACTTAAACCAACCTGATTTGTAGAGCAGCATAATCACTCCGAAAATACCAATCGCCCGGCACACACGGTCTAAGTTGTAATAGACAAGTTGAACCTGTTTGGTGTATTCAAACCAATTGAACTTATGATCAATCATGGACTGCATTCTGAAATAGGATAACGTAAGTCCTAGCCCCAATCCTCCAAACAGTCATCCACCCATATACTTTCGCGGAAACAGTACCCGTTAAAAACCCCAGTTTAAAAAAAGCCATACCTAAAAACATAAAAATCAATACATCCCACAATTCAAAATAAAGGTAGGGGACTAGGTCTTCTATGTATTGGCTGGTTCTATACGCATACACTGACGCATAGTTGCCTTGTACTTTCCGGTTCACCTTTGCCATGCGCTTTAACTTGTTTGCCTGTGTGCTTCGTTCCCTAAAGGCAGTCATCGATTCCAACGCTTCTTTTTGGTTGTCGGTCAGTTTTGTTTGGGTGGTATCGATGGCCGCAACTGCTTCTCCTTTGGCAATCATCTTTTTTTCCTGATAAAAATCCCGGTTCTCCCGGGCCAACATAAACAGCAGACAAATCGCGGACGCGATGAGCAAGGTCTTGGGCGATAACTTTCTAAAGGCGAACATGATCATACCCAGGCAGGCATAATCCAACAGTATATCGCCATTCCACAATAATATAAACACATCGAATAAGGAGAGAACAATTAACCACAATTGACGCCTGAAGAAATAATCGGCCGGCAGCAGGCCATCCAATTTATTTTCCTGGCGGCCAACAAATAAAATAATCCCGGCACCAAAGAGCAAAGAGAATAACGCTCGCTGTGTGCCCTCCACAAACCAACTTATGAAAAACCAGATGTAATAATTGATGGTGCCAAATTCATTTAAGGTGGAAGGGTCGTGGCCAACCACTCCTGGAAGGGCAAAACCGGTCATATTCATTAACAGGATGCCAAGGATAGCAAAGCCACGAAGGCTATCGATCACCGAAATTCTTTCCGATTGGCTAACAGGCGAAGGGCAGGCAGGTAAAAGAGACATGGTTATTTAATCAAACTTAATTTAATTGGTTTCTCACGGAAAACACCGACGCCTGCGCGTAGTCGCTTCTGCGAAGGCAGGGAATGCACGGAAACATAAGTAACCCATTCCGTGATTCCGTGCATTCCGTGAGAAATAAACATTTATGCAATTCCGGTTAGGTTGCAAAGAATGATCCCGCGAATTCAGGAGTGATTAGTCCTTCCCTGCCTTGGCTCCCGGAAGCCTGCTCTTTAACCACGCCATTTGTCCACGGTGATTTGATTCATGTTCACAAACGTGAAACCATTTCCAATACGTATTGAGCGGTTCATCTTTTGACCATTCAGGATCAATAGCCAGTAGCCATGCATCGTCTTTCTTTTTAAATTCTTCTAACGTTTTCTGCCTAACCTCTGTGATGATGTCCAAATAATATTTAACCTCCTGACCCTTTATATTTTTACGTCCTTCATCTTCTAAATGCATGGCCGCGTTCCAGATTTTCTTCTCGGCTTCATTATATTCCTGCCGCCCCTCAAACGTATTGATCTGATAATACTTTTCGGTTGCCCCTAAATGCAGAATCAAAGCACCAATGGTGTTTGCCTTTGCATCATGCAAATGATCCAGGTCATTCATGGACATTGATTTGACCATGTCAACTACAGTCTGCCTGTTATAGTTCAACATAGAAACAAGCGTTCCTATCTGAGGACTGTATCCTTCCATGGGCCCGATCATGTAAATTCCGCTCTTATTCTCCCCTTGATTTGCGCCAGCATTCAAAGTCAAAGCGCTAAGGCCTGTTGTCCCAACTGTAAGGGCAGTGGCCGTGGCAATGAAATTCCTTCTGCTGATGGACGTTGTGATTGTTTTCATAGGATGGTGCTTAAATTATTTCTTGAACTCAATTCATTTGCGAAATGCAGGACGTGGTTTCTGACAACACTTTACTCCATGTCCTTCAAGGCTCAATTTGATCGCCAACGGCGTAGTATATACACCTAACCCTCAAATCTCCCTAAGCTGTTTTTCAATCTCTAAAGCCTCATCATTATTATTCAACATCTTTGCAGCCTCCATTTTTCCCTTTAGCGATAACACACGCTTGGGTGCGCGTTGCAATGCGGCATTGAATGTTTTCATCGCCTCATCCGGGCGACTGACCGATAACAAAAATTCTCCATACAGCTCGTGGGAAGGTTTGACAATGGAAGGCGGGCCATAGGAATAGCTAACGTGTGCTTCCATTGCAGCGGCTTCTTTGAACCATTTCTCCGCTCCTATCAGGTTATTTTGTTTCCACGCTTTTAACCCTTCCAGTTCCATCTCCATAATGTTTAGATAATCAATATCCAATTGTGTGGCATTTTCCCGGCTTGATCCTCCACTCTTGCATAAGGCAATGCCGGCATTCGTTATTCGTGTTGATTCCTGCGTGCGATCTTTTCTCATTTCCGAAATAACTTTCTCCAGGGCTGCCATATCTCCATGGTGATAGAATTTCATACCCTTCACAAAAGCCTCCATCCCACGCGTGGAAATATTTAACTCTTTTGTATTGGTTACTTGTGATGCAAAGGGTGAGTTCCAATCATTTGTTTCCACCAGGTACGTTGACTTCAAAAAAACTTCGTGCGTACGCGCCCTTACGGAAGGCAGCTCAGCGCAATACTTAATCATATCTTCCAGTAATTTACGTGCGTCTTCTACCCTGCCTTTCTGTAAATAACCATATTCCAACCAGTGAAAAGAATGATAGCCCAATGCATCGTTCGGAAGATTTTTCCGCTGCTTTCTTTCTACGCTGGCCTGCCACGACGCTTCATTGGAACTGATAACCTTATCCCACATACCCAACGCCACATAAATATGTGTTGGCATATGTAATGCATGAGCAGCATCCGGTGCAACTACCGAATACTCATTCGCGACGAATAAAGCTTCTTTTGCGTGATAGGGGTCATCATTTGCGTGAATAAAATAATGTAATGCACCGGGATGATTTGGGTTTTCCTTTAAAATACTTTCCGAAATGCGGGCACTTTTCTGGTAAATGATTTCATCGCGACCCACCGGAACAGATCCCAGTAGAGACAATGCATAAAGGGAAGCTACTTCGTGATTGCCCGGATATTTTTTATATAACTCCCCCATAAACTCCGCATAGGTTTTGTCACGTTCTATTTTTGTTCCCTTACCATATAAAACCTCCACGGCCTTCATAAAATCTTTCTCCAATGCAGTCCTTGCTTTTTCAATTCTTTCGGATGGCGTTTTACCTAATTTCAACAATGCGTTCTTGCCCGCTTCATAATCCTGCTCCTGCCATATTGCGTGATTGTACGTCATGGCCTCACCCCAAAATGCCATGGCACAGGAGGGATCTGTTTTTTGTGCTTCACGGAAAGCTTCGGCAGCATCCGTAAACTCAAAACTATGCATGAGTAAAAGACCTTTCAGGAAAAGGGGTTTCACTACTTCAGAGCCTGTAATATCAAACGTTATTTTTCCCAGGGCATCTTCCTTTTTTGAAAGAGGTGAGCATGCCACAGAAAGGAATAAAATGAGTGTGTATGAGGAAGTAGCAATATTCTTCATAAGCAATCTGGTAAGAGGTTATTAAAGATAGGAAATTCATCGGGGGTTAAAAAGCATCTTCTATGATGTCGTGTTGGCACAAATTCAAATCTTCTCAAGGGATCATTCCACTTAATAATTCAACGCCGTCATTCTGAGTGGGCGGCATGCGGCGAAGGAAACGTCGCGCAAAGAATCTGTTGAAGCGTGAGGAAGGGTTGTGGTTTTTAAATGCACTTAATTGTTTGGCGGATCCTTCGCTTCGGATTGATTAATGCTTTTCCGCCATTACGGAATCTATCTCTTATTCAAGGACTCTCAGCGGACGTTGCGCTCAGGATGACGGGTTAAATAATTAATAATAATATATTAAATGCCGTCTGATTATAGTATGAAGAACGTTAATCATTCTCAAATCGTCTACATTGTCCATAACTTTTCGCAAGTTTCGGGTTGAAGGTCTTGGTCATGAAACTGACCTTTACCTAAACATTATGCAGGGTATTCATTCTATGAACTGGAGCACGATTTATAATAACCTCAACGAAAAAGGATTTTCTATTCTCCCAAATGTTTTGTCAGCGGAAGAGTGCCTGCATCTTTCGGGATTCTATGAAGATCGCTCCTTATACCGCAGCACCATAAACATGCAACGCTACCGGTTCGGAATAGGGGAATATAAATATTTTAATTACCCGCTTCCTCCCACCATTCAATCGTTGCGCGAACTTTTATATACACCGCTCAGTTCGCTGGCCAATGAATGGATGAATAAGCTCGGCATGAAAATAGTTTTTCCAAATCAACACCAGGAGCTTGTACAACAATGTAAGCTTAAGGATCAGACACGGCCGACACCACTCATGTTGCGTTATGAGGCCGGTGGATTTAACACGCTGCACCAGGATCTATATGGAGAAATCTATTTCCCTTTCCAGGTAGTTTTCGTCCTCACGCAAGCAGGTAAGGATCATGAGGGTGGGGAATTTGTTTTGACGGAGCAAATACCCAGGGCGCAATCCAAAGCAAACGTACTGCAACCGAACCAGGGCGATGCACTGATTTTCACGACTAACTTCCGGCCTGTAAAAGGTTCAAGAGGATATTATCGCGCAAAAATGAAGCATGGGGTGAGTGAGGTAAAAGCAGGCGTCCGGTATTCATTGGGGGTTATTTTTCATGATGCAGCGTGATGGAGCACATAAACCATATAGAAAAAGAAATCAGGAGCTTTATCCGGAAAGGTGAAATTGGTTGGGCCGGGAACAAACGAGGCAAAGTCTACGGAAGGCTTGACTGTACGTCACGTAAACAAATGTTGAGAAAAAACAGGATCTTCTTTAAAACTGAAACAGAAGCCATTCGATCAGGCTTCCGTCCCTGTGGTCATTGTTTACATGCCCGGTATATGGCGTGGAGAAATAAAAATTGATTGTAACTATTTATTGGTTGACGCTTTGAGGTTTTCTGCAATGGTCAATACAAAATCTTTGCCTTTGATAAATCCTTTGCCCCATTCTGCTTCATATTTATCGGTTATCCCCAGGCCAGTAATTTCTTCCACTTTTTTTCCTTTCTTCAAGGCAGCAGCGACCTGATCACGGATGTCCGCTAATCTATCTCTGAATTTCTTCATGTCCGCCTTCGTGCACAACTCGCCATGGCCGGGGATGATCCTGGTTTTGTCATCCATCATGCTCAACAGCTTATCCATTGTGGAAATAAAGCCATTGATAGATCCCCCACTCGAATAATCAATATAGGGGTAGCCATAAGTCACAAACATGTCACCCATATGATATACGTTGGCATTTTTAAAATGTATCGCTACATCACCATCGGTGTGCGCGGGATCAAAATGTATCAGCTCAATGTCTTCATCATTCAGGTGAAAGCTAATTCTGTCAGCGAACGTAATAACAGGAAGGGCATCCTTATCTCGTGGCGGGGTGACTTCTTTCGTTGTCGGGTTTACTTTTTCTTTACTCATTCGATCCCGTGCCATATCATGTGCAACAACGGTTACGCCCATTCGCTTAAAATTTTCATTTCCTCCGGAATGGTCACCATGAATATGTGTATTAATAAGGAAGCGGATTTCCCCAGGGTCTAACGTTTTAATGGCACCGTTTATCTTGTTGGACAGGGGTGCAAACTGATCATCGATCATGAGTGTCCCTTCTTTACCAATCAAGACGCCGATATTGCCCCCGGAACCTTTCAGCATATAGATCTGGTCAGTCACTTTTACCGGCCTAATTTTAACCGTATCAAAATTTTCTTGTGCTAAAATCGAAAAGCAAATCGAAAAAAGAATGATGGTGAGGATGTATTTCATAGTTGTAATACGTTAATCGTTATCCGTGCCTATCGGCAGGCAGGCGTTTTAAGCTACTAAATTTATCAAAAGAACCCGCACCGCGAAAACCTTATTCCTGCCTACAACCAGGCAGGCGTCACCTGTTGGACCGCCTGGCATGCCTCGTAATAAGCGAATAAGGATAAAGGAACGACACCCCACCCCACGTTCACGCCACGAGAAACAGATAACGAATAACTATTAACGGCTAAAACGGCAAGAAACGGGTTGAGAAGCCCCTCCAACAGGCACAACTTTGAATCATAAAAAAATTATAGTTTTATGATCTTGACAGCACCAGAAACCCATATTAACTACCAGCGGATCGAAGAAGCGATTCAATACCTGGAGAAAAATTTTCAGCACCAGCCTGAACTGGATGAAGTAGCGGAAAAAGTTCATCTCTCCCCTTTCCACTTTCAGAGAATCTTTACCGAATGGGCAGGGATTAGTCCAAAGCGATTTTTGCAATTTCTTACCGTAGATTATCTCAAGGAAAAACTGCACCAATCAAAAAACCTGGTAGAAGCAGCCGAAGCTGCAGGACTGTCCAGCCAGTCCAGGGTTTACGATCTGTTTACGACACTGGAAGGTGTAACCCCGCAGGAATACAAACAGCATGGTTCAGGAATCGGAATTGAATATGGCTTTCATGAAACACCGTTTGGACATTGTCTGATCGGTATCACGGAACGCGGTATTTGCTGGTTATCTTTTCTTCAAACGGAGGAAGATCCCAGGATCGAAATCGAGTCGATGAAGGAGCACTGGCACAACTCTATTTTTCACCAAAATCAGGATTTGACGGCGGCTTTTGTAGAAAGAATCTTTAATGCTGCTAAAACAAAAACACAGGGAAGGCTTCATGTATTTGTGAAAGGAACCAACTTTCAACTTAAAGTGTGGGACGCACTATTGAAAATACCGCTGGGTAGGGTAACAACTTATCAGGGAATTGCGGAAACCGTACAAAGTCCGAAAGCCATGCAAGCTGTTGGCTCAGCCGTTGGGGCTAATCATATAGCCTACCTCATACCCTGTCACCGCGTAATCCGGAAAGATGGAATTTTAGGAGAGTACCGCTGGAGTTCAACCCGAAAGAAAAGTATTATCGGCTGGGAATTAGCTAAGACTGATGGCGTAAACTCGGAGTTAGTGAATAAATAAAAGTTTAAGCAAGCCGATGAACCTGTAGTACTTCCATACCTGATTAAGAGTGTGCCTGCGTGCCCGATGATGGGTACCCTCCTGGCGCGGCTCAAGTGGCGCTTTGTGCCAAATGTATTTCGATGATTTGGTTGTTGGGGTTAAAGTGATCAATGTACCTCGTGAACGCCCGACCAGCGATAAATTCCTGAAGTTCTTTTTCAGCGGCTGCACGATTCGCTGCCGCTATTTTTACGACAAAAACTCCTTCACCTGGTTTTTCAATTCTAATATTTGTCATGTTCTGTTGAAGAGAAGCCCTCGAAAGCTACTCTTTATTATGAATACCGACAATTCTTCTTTTAAGTTCCAGGTTTGAGTCTAATAGTTCCTGTTTTTTGCATTGAAAAACCCAGTCACAGTTAATCTTCGTAAATACCAATTATATTCGTTTCGCATGAAATCCTCTTTTACCTTTTTCCTTATTTTCTCATTCTTATTCCTACTGCTGAACGGTTGCGCTTTTACGCCCGTTACCAAATCAAAAGATATTACCTACAGTGCTGTGCATAACCTACAACTGGATGTTTACGCACCAAAAAAGCTCACAGAACCTAAAGATGTTTTTGTGTTTATACATGGCGGCCGGTGGAATTCCGGAAGGAAGTCTCAATATAAATTCCTGGGCAACAGGCTGGGCCGAAAAGGTGTAGTGACCGTAATCATCGATTATCGGCTTAGTCCGACAACAACCTATACAGGAATGACTACTGATGTTGCGATTGCGTTGAAATGGGTGAAAGAAAATATAACGACATACGGTGGCGATAACAACAAAATTTTTGTATCGGGTCATTCCGCCGGCGGGCATTTAGCGGCGATGGTATCAACGGACAATCATTATTTTGATTCTCTGAAGATTCCCAATCCCATTTGCGGAACAATTTTAATAGATGCTTTCGGACTGGACATGTATAA
>Ga0184629_10000113_pt1 | contig 32782 bp, 27 predicted proteins | sample PLM4_32_b1_FD_133158 | JGI IMG/M metagenome (GOLD analysis project Ga0184629, IMG submission 133158) | Groundwater sediment microbial communities from an aquifer in East River, Colorado, USA - PLM4_32_b1 | ecosystem: Environmental > Terrestrial > Soil > Riparian zone | place: USA: East River...
ACCGATTATTCACAATTGCCGTAAGAGGTATGTACGAAGATCGTTGGGGTGGTGATGTACGTTGGGAGAAAAAATACCGTGGCGGAGATGAAATTTACGGGGAGAGTATTTATACCAAAAGAGGAGAACTTTTGGGGAGTTATCAGCTACCAACAACCGAAAAATTAATGCTTTCTTTTTCTGGAACTATTCATTTTCAAGATAGTCGATATGGCACAACCTCTTATATTGCAAATCAAAAAATTGGATTTCTTCAACTGACATGGGACAGAAAAATAGGGAAAAACGATTTACTTTCCGGAATAGCCTCTCGCTACACTTATTATGATGATAATACACAATCTACATCACTTTTAAATGAAAACAATCCCGAAAAAACTTGGCTTCCAGGGATTTTTGTTCAGGATGAAATTACTTTTACAGAGAAACACAAAGTATTATTGGGATTGAGATATGATTACAATTCCATTCACGGTAGTATTTTTACGCCTCGATTGGCCTATAAATTAAAAATCGATGCAAACAACATCCTGCGTTTTAATGCCGGAACTGGGTTTAGAGTGGTTAACTTGTTTACTGAAGACCATGCGGCCTTGACAGGATCAAGAGAGGTAATAATTGCTAATAATCTTAATCCAGAAAAATCAATAAATGCCAATCTAAATTATATAAAGAAAATCTATTGTAATAATGGCACTTTCTTCGGGATTGAAACAACTGCTTTTTACACCCAATTTAGCAATAAAATAGTATCTGATTATACTACTGATCCAAACAAAATTATTTATGATAATATCAATGGTTATGCCCTCAGTCAAGGAATTAGCACTAATATTGATGTCAATTTTACCAATGGACTGAAAATTATTCTCGGTGCTACTTATATGGATGTATCCAATGTAGAAAACGGAATAAAATCGAGACCTTACTTAACCGAGAAATTTACTTCAACCTGGAGCGTTTCGCACAAAATCAATTCCATCAATCTAGCCATTGATTATACCGGAAACTTATATAGCCCAATGAAATTGCCTTTGCTAAGCGAAACAGATCCGAGAAATCCAAATTCGCCTTGGTATAGCTTGCAAAACATTCAATTTACATATAATGGGTGGAAAAATTTCGAGTTGTATGCCGGGATAAAAAACCTGCTTAACTTTACACCAAAACAAAACAATCCGTTCCTGATTTCCAGAACCGAAGATCCATTTGACAATAATGTACAATACGATCCCAACGGAAAAGTATTGGTAACACCCGACAACCCTTATGGTTTGACATTTGATACCACCTACGTTTACGGACCAAATCAAGGAATTAGAGGATTTTTCGGATTGCGCTATAATTTACATTAGATGAGAAAAATTGTCGCCATAGTATTCTTTGTATTTGCTGTAATTCCGTGTGGTTTTGCGCAACTGAAAACCTATTCCTTCGAACAAATAGACAGTTTACAGCGCAATCAAAATCGAAAAATAATTGTGTTTATCCATACTGATTGGTGCAAATATTGTCAGGCGATGAAAAATACCACTTTCAAAAATATAGAGGTCATTAAAAGCCTAAATGAAAACTTCTATTTTATAACATTGCATGCTGAAGAGAAGAGAACGATTGCTTTTAATTCCAGAAAATTTGTTTTTAAAGCTAATGGCAATACTACTGGGATTCACGAATTGGCATACGAACTGGCTAATACAAATAATCAAACAGCTTACCCGACAATCTGTGTTTTGAATGCCAAAAATGAAATCGTTTTTCAAGAAAGTAGTTATCTGGCTGCCAAAGATTTTTTAATTGTATTAGAAGAATTGAAAGAATAATAAACTGTTTTTGAAGATGGATTCTTTTCAAATCAAACAATAAATGCCGCAAAGAAATAATTTCGATGGAAATCGGAAGCAAAGAGAATAAGATGAGTTTATAAAATGAATCAAATTACCTAGAAAACTCTTTAATATTTAAAATTTACGTCTTTATAATAAAAAATAAGTCAGTATTTCTGGCACTGTTTGGTTTTTTAAAATAATAGCAATCAAACTATAACAAAACTTTATAATTCAAATAATGTTCTTGTTTTTAAACTTTGTAACTTTGCAAAACTTTAAACAAAGAAAACATTAAACTATTTTAAACAAAAATATTATGTATCCAGAAGAAATGGTAAAACCAATGAAGGCTGAATTAACGTCTGCTGGTTTTCAAGAATTATATACTGCAGCTGCTGTAGAGATTGCTATAAAAATTGAAGGAACTACACTTGTGGTAGTGAATTCGGTTTGTGGTTGTGCTGCCAGAAACGCGCGTCCAGGAGCAAAAATGAGTTTGGATAATGCTAAAAAACCGTCTAATCTTGTTACGGTTTTTGCTGGTGTTGATAAAGAAGCAGTAGATGCCGCTAGGGAATTTATGTTTCCTTTTCCTCCATCATCACCAAGTATTGCCTTATTCAAAGACGGAGAATTGGTTCACATGCTAGAGCGTCACCATATTGAAGGACGTCCAGCTGAAACCATAGCCGAAAACTTAAAAGATGCTTTTGACGAGTTTTGTTAAGCTATAAAATCTAAGGGGAAAAGGTTCGGAGTATATGCTTCGAGCCTTTTTTTATGTGAATTACCTTTGTCAAAGTTTTGAACTTTGACAAAGGTAATGGGTCATAGAACGAGCTCCTCTGTAAATAAGTTTGGTTGAACTACAAATGACTACGAAATTTTTATCTTTGTTTTAATAAACGCAGTGCTTCGGCACTGTAAAACTTCAGTATTATTATAAAATGAAATACACTACTTTACCCAATACCGATATAAAAGTGAGCAAGATCTGTCTTGGTACCATGACTTTCGGACAACAAAACACAGAATCTGAGGGTCACGCCCAAATGGATTATGCACTCGAAAAAGGAGTCAACTTTTTTGATACAGCCGAGATGTATTCTATTCCGGGAAAGCAAGAAACCTATGGTAGTACTGAGAAAATTATTGGATCTTGGTTGCAAAAAACTGGAAATAGAGACCAAATTGTTTTGGCTTCAAAGATTGCGGGACCCAATCCAATATTTGGCTATATGCGCGAAAAATTAGATTTTTCCCCTGCCAGTATCCAGTATGCTTTGGATAAAAGTTTGCTACGTCTTCAAACGGATTATCTTGATGTATACCAATTGCATTGGCCGGAACGCAAAACCAATTATTTTGGACAAAGAGGCTATAAAGTACAGGAAGATGTGTGGGAAGACAATATACACACCGTTTTGGAAACTTTAGACGGTTTTGTAAAAGCGGGTAAAATTAAGCATATTGGAGTGTCTAATGAAACTCCTTGGGGGATGATGCGCTTTCTGGAAGAAAGTAAATACCATGATTTGCCGAGAATAAAAACCATTCAAAACCCGTATTCATTATTGAATCGTCTTTTTGAAAATGCAAATGCCGAAATATGTATTCGAGAAAATGTGGGGTTATTGGCTTATTCGCCAATGGCTTTTGGAGTTTTGTCAGGTAAGTTTTTAACGGGTGAAAGTCATCCTAATGCGAGATTGAGTTTGTTTCCTCAATATTCGAGATACAGCAGTGCAAAAAGTACCGAGGCAACTAGATTGTATCAACAAGTCGCCCACAAACACGGATTGACATTGACCCAATTGGCTTTGGCTTTTGTAGAACAGCAACCTTTTGTTACGAGTACGATTATTGGTGCCACTACGATGGAACAACTCAAAGAGAATATAAACACGATTAAAGTATCCCTTTCTGAAGATATATTAAAGGAGATTGATGCCATTCAGACGATTATACCAGATCCAGCGCCATAATCACTAAATGAAAACAGAATTAAAATACCCTGTCCGAGTTCAAAACTCTGACAGGGTTTTGTGTTTAAAATGAGATCTAATACAGATTCTGGGTAAACTATTCAATAATCAATTTCTGTGTTGAAAGACGTCCTTGGTCATTTCGAATGGCTATGATGTAAACACCTTTGGGTAAATTGTTTGCTTTAATAGTGTTTACCGTCTTGTTTTCGGTTTTTTGCTGTACCAGAATTTTACCTTGCAAATCGAAAATGGTAACTTGTGTGGGGTAATTTTTGTTTGATTTTTGGATAAGAATTTCCGATTTTGTTGGATTGGGATAAACTACAAATTGTGTGTTATCAAAAGTATTTATTGACAAAGAGGTATCTATGATTTTAAAAACCGTACCGTTGTTTAAGGCAGCTATATAAAGCTCTCCATTAATGTCCTCTCCAAAAGTCGAAAAATTATTTCCAGTAAATGTTTCAGAATAAGTAGTCGTTCCGTTTGCGGTCATCATGCCTATTTGTGGATTGCAATAATCCGTAAAGAAATACAATCCCTTGAAATTCGGATAGACCGTGCCGTTGTATACATAACCGCCTGTAACGGAACAAGCCCCAGTAGAGTGGTTTAATGTTTTTAGTGGAAACTTCATGGATGTCTGCGAAGGACAACCCGTAGTATTATATGCGGCATCACCTTCATAACAGCGCCAGCCATAGTTTAACCCGGCTTGAGTAGCAGCTGCAATGTTGATCTCTTCAATGTTATCTTGGCCAACATCAGCAATCCATAAATTGCCCAATTTTTTGTCAAAAGAGAATTTCCAGGGATTTCGAAGTCCGATTGCCCAAATTTCATCAGCACCTGCAATTCCTAGATAGGGATTATCAGTAGGAATGCTGTATGGTGTTCCAGAATTTACATCTATACGAAGCATTTTTCCTAATAATTCATTGATGTTTTGGGCTCGATTTTCGGGATCTCCACCACTACCGCCATCGCCCATTCCAATATATAAATAGCCATCTGGACCAAATTTTAAAGATCCTCCATTATGGTTTGCGTAAGGTTGTACAATAGTTAAAAGTATAGTTCTACTTGAAGCATTAGCAAGATTTGGATTTGCGCTATCTACGGAGTATTTAGTAATTATGGTGTTTCCAGATAGGTCGGTGTGATTGGTATAAAAGAAACCATTAGAAGCATAATTGGGATGAAAAGCCAAACCTAACAAGCCTTGTTCACCACCGTTGCTTACTTGTCCTGTAATGTTGAGAAAAGCAATCGGATTGGTAGTGCCATCAGGATTTAAGATTTTTATAATGCCGCCTTGCTCTACAACAAACAATCGACTGTCTCCAGCATTTGTAATTTCTAAAGGCCTTGAAAAACCCGATGCGAAAGTCTTTAGTCCGATAGTTTGTGAATAGATAAAACTAAAAGAATACAATGAGAATAATAATGTCATTATTTTCATGATCAAATGATTTAAAAGTAATCCCAAATTTACGAAAAAAAAATTCTTTTAAATGTAGTGATTTGGTAACTAAAATATTACATCGTGTTTTTAGCCTATAGCCCAAATGTAATTCCTCAGGAAGATTAAACATTGCAACAAATTGTAATCGGATAGATTTTTAAAAATCGAACTCTTCTTTAGTGGCCAAAGAATCGATAACAGTAGTATCTTGGATTTTTATGTTTAATAAAGAATGCGCACGTCCGGTAAGTGTTATTGGTGCCGACAAACCAATAGTGTCTTCCGGAATCAATAATCCACGTCGAAACATGAGGTTTCTCAAGAACGCCTGTTGCTTGGTCGCATACGATTTTTGCAGACCTTCTTGATCAAACTGCCACATGAATTTTTTTGGTTTTGGGATTATCGTAGCCAGAAACAAACATTCACGTACATTCAAATCGATCGGTTTTTTTTGGAAGTAAAATTCGGCGGCTTCGCCAATTCCATATACATTTGGTCCCCATTCGATAATGTTAAAATAAACCTCCAGCATGCGTTGCTTGCTCGTGATACGATTGTTTTCTATGATGTACACCAAAAGAATTTCTTCGAGTTTTCTGGACAAGGTTTTTTCACGGGTAAGGAATACATTTTTCACCAATTGCATGCTTATGGTACTCGCGCCACGAGAAAACTTTTTGGTACGTATGTTTTTAAGAATCGACTGTTTAAAGGCCTCGTTAATAAAACCGCGATGCGACATAAAAGAAGGGTCCTCAGAAGTTAACACGCATTTTTGTAAATAGGGTGAAATTTGGTCTAAAGGAGTGTAATAAGGATTGGATAGGCCAACAAAAAAAGGTCGTTGTGCTACTCCTCTGTCGATAGCGCGATAGGTAAATTCACCGTTTAATTTGCCAAGATTAACATTGCCATATTTGGTAATTTTTAAGTCTTTTTTGTCTATTTTACTTTCAAAAATGATTTTATTTGGTTTGTTTTTGTTGAACATGAAATCCAATTTATAATCAAAATTTCCCGTAGCTTCCATACCTTGAAAATGGGTAAATAACCCGTCAGGAAGGGATGTAATGAAATCTTGTGCTTTCATTTTAGGAATAACCACTTTGAGTTTATAAACCGTATCTTCTTCTGTGTTATAGGATAGGTAGGGATGTACGTTGATTTTGTTGAATTGAAAAGTTGAACTGCTGTCGATGGATATAAAATCGGAACCCAATAAGAAACGATAATCAAATCTTGCGTTTTTGATGATTACATCTTTATTGGAAATTCTTTTATGGTTCATTTTTAAGTTCGTAATCGAAGTGTAGCCATCTACATGCAATTGACCACGGGTCATGTCTATGTTTTGAATATTCAACCGAATCGAATCAAAACTGGCTTTCAGATTGTAGCGTTCATCAAAATAAGGCACTTTGATCGCGCCAGTGTCAATATTAAAAAATCGGATGTCACCTTTTTTATTTCTGGGATCCGCGTATCCGTTGATTCTCCATCTTTGGGCAAAAGTATTGGTTTGTACTTCGATGGCTGATTGTAATTTGGTTTCAAATAAGGATAGTTTTTTAATGTTTACGGTTGCTTTTTTTCCATTATCATCCAGTTTAAAAATTAAATTTTCAAGATTCATATCTGTTGGAACTAGATTGAGAACTTTGGAAATAATTCGATAGGCAAATTCAGCATAATCTCTTTTTTTGTTTGGAGTTTTGGGTTCGTTTTTGTCTTTTTTCAAGAAAGCACCAAAATTTTTTACCTTTCCTTTTTTGGTTAATTGAACATAACCATTTTTTACTTCAAGCGTACCGAGTTGAACATCACCAATTAGCAATCGCCATAAATTGACACTCGTTTTTATTTTTTGGATTTTAAAAATAGTGTCCAGGTTTTTTGGAGCTAAAGTAATTTCGTTCAATTCTATTCCAGAAACACCATCAAAAGAGGCTTTTTTTATAGCAAAAGAACTGTTGTATTCCAGTTGCATGGTGGTCGAAACTTTATCTATGGCTTGATTTAAAAGTTCGTTTCTAAAGACCAAGAAACCAATTAGTAAAACAGCGAAAACTAACCCAATAATTTTGGCGGCTAGTATGGTTTTTTGTTTGGAAGTTCTCATATTTGAAATGGAAAAGATTGTTGTAAATGTTCTGCATGAATTGTGTGGGTAAAAATTTGTCGTCACGAATTTCTTGCGGATTTTTTCTTTTATAATTTAAGGAAATTAACGCAAATTTGTGTGATTCGTGGCTAATTTTTTTTCTCCGTTTAAATCCGCCCAGTAAGTTAAGTGTAGAACCTAATAAATTACCCGAACAATTGGCTGGCTACATCTTCTATTTTGGCAACCAATTGAATTTTTATACCTGTGTTTTTTAAGGCTATTTTATTGTATTTTGATACAAAAATAGTTGAAAATCCCAATTTTTCTGCTTCTTGAATGCGCTGATCTACTCGGTTTACTGGACGAATTTCGCCTGAAAGGCCTACCTCGCCAGCAAAGCAAAAATCCTTATTAACCGGAATGTCTTCATTGGAAGATAAAATGGCGGCAACAACGGCCAAGTCGATCGCAGGATCGTCTACAGAGATTCCGCCAGTTACATTCAGGAAAACATCTTTGGCTCCCAATCGAAAACCGGCTCTTTTTTCTAAAACAGCCAAAATCATATTGAGTCTTTTGGCATTGTAACCCGTGGTGCTTCGTTGTGGAGTTCCATAAACTGCGGTACTTACCAACGATTGTATTTCGATCATTAAGGGACGCATGCCTTCCAGAGTGGTGGCAATGGCAGTTCCAGACAATTCTTCGTCTTTATGGGAAATGAGTATTTCGGAAGGATTAGAAACTTCCCGTAAACCACTGCCCAGCATTTCGTAAATTCCGATTTCGGCAGTGGAGCCAAAACGGTTTTTTAGTGAACGCAAAATACGGTAAACATGATTTCGATCACCTTCAAATTGCAATACGGTATCTACCATGTGTTCCAAAATCTTTGGGCCAGCAATGGTTCCGTCTTTGGTAATATGACCAATTAATATTACAGGAATGTTGGTTTCTTTGGCAAATTTTATTAGTTCGGCGGTGGTCTCCCGTATTTGAGAAATACTTCCGGCGGTGGATTCTATATATTCGGTATGAAGCGTTTGAATGGAATCTATAATTACGATTTCAGGCTGAATGGCTTCAATTTGTTTGAAGATATTCTGAGTTTTGGTTTCGGTTAAGATGTAGCAGTTGTCGCCGTTGGGAGTAATTCGCTCCGCGCGCATCTTTATTTGCTTCTGACTTTCTTCTCCTGAAACGTATAAAGTTTTGTAGGGTAATTTTAAAGAAATTTGAAGTAAAAGGGTGCTTTTTCCTATACCGGGCTCGCCTCCAAGAAGAATGAGCGATCCGGGAACGATACCGCCCCCAAGTACTCGATTAAGTTCTGCATCGGTAGTGTCCATTCGGATTTCTTCGGCGCTGTCAATTTCATTAATGCGTAAAGGTTTTGGTGCTTTACTGGTGGATGAAGGTTCGCTTTTCCAGGCAACCTTTTCTTGTTTTTGAATAATTTCCTCGGCAATAGTGTTCCATTCTTTACAGGAATTGCACTGTCCTTGCCACTTGGCATATTGTGCGCCACAATTCTGGCAAAAAAAAGTTGTTTTTACTTTAGCCATTATTATTGTTTTTTTTCTTCGGGAACAGGAGCGTCACTTGCAGGTATTTCAGTTGCAGGTGTTTCTTCAACAGCTTCAGCTTTTGGTTCTTCTACTTGCCCTACTTTTCCTTTTATTTTAGGTTTTTTAGCATAGGTTTTTTTTAACTCTTCAGCTTTGGCAAACATCATGTCTTTGGTTAGATCTGCAATTTCTTCTTTGTTAAATCCTGACATATAATAGCGAACGGCTCTTGGATTGTCTCCTTTTTTCTCAAACATGGTCGCCAATTCATAATCTCCTAGCATGCTTTTAGGGTAATTTTTATCCGCAAGAACCGCCAAGGCATCCAAGTCGTTATAGTCTTTGTTTTCTAGAATAGCTGCTTCAATGGCTTTAAAATCGTTGATGTGTATTGGAGTTTTTATGCCAAACGAATTTTCAATTATATCATATTTGTTTTACAAATAATTTACATAGCCTTCTTTAAGAGTTACTATGTGAGTATCGTATTCTTGGGTAGATATAGGTTGTGCGATAGAAAAAATTTGATATAGAGCTGAAGGTATTGAATGTAAAACCAGTGAGAAATGTGAGGCATCTTTAAAATTCTCAAATTTATAATTCAAGTTTGGATTTTTAATAGTTTGAATTTTGGCATCAAAGTTTTTAATTCTTTCTTGCATCTTTTTTTCATCACCATCTGCTGTAGATAAATAATAAAAAACAGGCTGTTGGGTAGAAGCTAATAAATCGGGCATTACATCCTCCATGTTTACCGGTAGTTCTGGGCTCAAACTGATATAAGCGTTAAATAACGGTAGATCTTTGTACAAAAAGAAATTTAAAAAAGCAGCTGTACTGTCATGACCTGCTATAATCTTGAAATTGGTGGTTCTATACTCTTTTTGAATAATGGGGATCAGTTCTAGAGATATAAAATCAAAAAAATCTACGCTTTTCCCATCAGGCATTCCTGTCACTTGGTCCAAACCGCAATCTAGAGATCTTTGGTTGTTTTTACTCTGGCTTATACCTATACAAATTACTTCGGGCAAATCATCCCAATAAGAGCCATAGCTTAAGGCCCCGGCAAAAGGATTCATTAAGTAGTCGCCGTCTAATACAATTAATATTGGATAGCTTTTGGTTGAATTTTTTTCGTAGGAAGCCGGTAAAGAGACATATATTTCTCGTATTTCTTTAAGCTTTTCCGAGTTGTAACTGATGGTTTTTATTTGTGAGAAACATGAAATAGAAAAAAAAACCAGCAATACTATAAATAAATGTTTCATATGATGAGGTATTGGTTATTTTAGGGTTTAAGAGAGTGGCAATATAAACAATTATTAGATGTGCAGAAAAGAGGAAATAGACAAAATTATTATGTCAATGAATTGTCTTTTTCATTTGGAAAAATAATCCAAGGTTTAAAGGTTTTCGCTTCTTCAAATTCTAGTGAAGCATAAGATATTATAATTATAATATCATCTTTTTGGACTTTACGGGCAGCTGGTCCGTTTAGTGTAATGATTCCGGAATTTTTTTCTCCCACAATAGCGTAAGTGTCAAATCGTTCGCCATTATTGATGTTTACGATGGATACTTTTTCGCCTTCAATAATATTTGAAGCTTCTAATAGCGCTTGGTCAATAGTTATACTTCCAATGTAATTTAAGTCGGCTCCAGTAACTTTTACACGATGAATTTTTGATTTTACTACTTGAATATGCATGGCAAAGAGGTTTTAATTTAATGAAATAGTGTCTATTAATCGGATGTTGTTGATGAATACGGCAATAAATGCGCGGTATTTTTTATTTTTATTTTTTATAATGCAGGTTGAAAGAGTGGTTTCATCTGCAATTTCAAAGTATTCTAAGGTGAACGATTTATTGTTTTCAAATTCTTTTTTTACCCACTGTGTGATTTTTGCAGCGCTACTGTTTGGGAATTTGTTTTTGGCGGCTTCTAATGTTTGGTATATTATGCCAGCCTCTTTTCTTTCCTGCAAAGATAAGCGTTCATTGCGAGAACTCATGGCAAGATTGTTTGATTCTCTAAAAATGGGGCATCCAATAACGTTGACATTTAAGCTGCTTTTTTCGACCATTTTTTTGACAATTTGCAATTGCTGAAAATCTTTCTCTCCAAAATAAGCATTTGTAGGTTTTACAATTTCAAATAAGCGTTTTACAATGGTGCCAACGCCATCAAAATGGCCAGGTCTAAATTTTCCTTCCATTTTATTCTCTAATCCATCAAAATCAAAAGATTCTGCTAAGGTTTTTCCTTCATAGATATCTTCAACAGTTGGGGCATAAATGATAATATCCGAATTTATACTGATTATTTTGCTTATATCTTCTTCTAGTGTTCTGGGATATTTTGCTAAGTCTTCGGGATTGTTAAATTGAGTAGGATTTACAAAAATACTCACAACAGTATTGTCGTTTTCCTCAGTAGATCGTTGTATTAGCGACTGATGTCCTTTATGCAACGCACCCATAGTAGGTACAAATCCTATAGTAGAATTTGTAGTCTTAATTGAAGATAAAAAGTCCATTAAAGCTGCTTTTCCATAGAAAATAGGCATGGTAGTTTTGTTTAAATTAGATGCAAACATAATATTTTAGTCCATAACTGCATAAAATTTTGTAATTTTGCGTGGTTTTTATTGCCAATTAATTAATCAATTTATACTATGAAAGATAAGAGGATATTATACGTATCATCTGAAGTTGTGCCTTATCTCGCTGAAAATGAGGTTTCATTAATGTCTTATGACGTACCAAAAATGATTAATGATCAAGGTGGACAAATACGAATTTTTATGCCTAGGTATGGAAATATTAACGAGAGAAGACATCAATTACACGAAGTGATTCGGCTTTCGGGAATGAATTTGGTTGTAAATGATTTAGATATGCCCCTGATTATTAAAGTGGCTTCAATTCCTAAAGAAAGGATTCAAGTTTATTTTATTGATAACGATGAGTATTTTAAAAGAAAAGCAACATTTGCAGACGAGGAAGGGGTTATGTATCCCGATAATGATGAGCGTGCCATTTTCTTTGCCAAAGGAGTAGTTGAAACCGTGAAGAAATTGAATTGGGTTCCTGATATTATTCATGTTCATGGATGGATGGCGGCCATGTTGCCAGTTTATATGAAACATTTTTATAAAAATGAAGCCTTATTTTCGGATACTAAGATTGTTACATCTGTTTATAGTCAGTCTTTTGACAGTACTTTGGATAGTGAAATGATTAATAAAGTAAGATTTGATGGTGTTCCATTAGAGGCTATTGCGGATCTTGAAGTTCCTAATTATGAAAATATCATTAGAACAACTGTTTTAAATTCTGATGCTGTTATAATTGCGTCAGATAGTCTGTCTCCAAGTTTAACAAAATTTATAGAGTCTTCAGGTAAACCTTTTTTACCTTTGGTGCCCAAAGACGATTTCGCTGTTGCATACACGGAATTTTATAAAAACATGCTCCTATAAATAAAAATTTTACTAAGAAATATGCTTAAAAAATCATTTTTTAAAACAATTCCAGTTTTGTTATTTATTGTTCTTTTAAATTCATGTGATAAAGAATATAGTGTAATCGGTGAAGAACTGATTGCAGATAGTACATTTGATCTTGCTAAATACGAGCCTGCAGTTGTTGCCTACAACCAAAAAATAGGCCCGATCCAGTCAAATAATCTTGAAATTAATGCTCTTGGTATTTATGATAATCCTTCGTTTGGAACCACAACTGCCATTTTTAATACCCAGTTGGCTTTGGCGGTGGAGGATCCTACCATAGATGTTGCAACGGCCAAAATAAAAAGGGTGGTTTTGACGATTCCTTATTTTTACGATAAAACAAAAACGGTTACCAATACAGACGGCAGTCATACTTATGTTTTGGATTCTATTTATGGAGCAGCAAATGCGAAAATTAAACTAAGTATTTATAAATCTAATTATTACATGAGAAGTTTGGATCCAGCTGACCAATTTCTAAGTCCCCAAAAATATTACACTAATCAAAATTCTGTTTTTTATGATGCAAAAATTGGAACAGCAACGGGGACTCCTTTAAACAATGACCCTAATACAGCTCAAAATACAGAATTCTTCTTTAGTCCTGGAGAATATTCAATAGAGACAACCAATTCAAGCGGCGTAAAAACCACTACTTTGAAACCGCCTGCGATGCATTTAAATTTGGATAATCAATTTTTTCAAGACAATATATTGAATGCGCCAGCAGGATCATTGACCACAAACGATTTGTTTAAAGATTATTTCAGAGGATTGTATTTTAATGTCGAGAATTCTGGAAGTAATCCTGGAAATCTTAACATGATCAATTTTAAAGCGGGTAACATTGTAATAACTTATGATGAGACTGTTGTTACTAGTGGCGTGAGTGCTCAAGTAGAAAAAACTATTACATTGAATATGTCTGGGAATACGGTTAGTTTGTTGAATCAAAGTAATCCTAATTCCAAGTATGTTGATGCAACCAATCCGGCGAATATTAATACTGTTGACGGAGATGTTGATTTGTATCTTAAAGGAGGTGAAGGTTCAATGGCTATAATGGACTTATTTGGCGCCGGTGAATTGGAAATGATGCGAGCTAACAAGTATTTGATTAATCAAGCAAGTTTGACTTTCTACGTAAATTCTTCCGCTATGGGTGCTAGTTATGTTCCTCAGAGCATCTATTTGTACAATTTTACGAAAAACACTCCTGTTTATGATTTAGGCGGAGAGCTTTCTACGGCTACAGCTGCGAAAGGCGGAGGATTGTATTATAAAATGATTATTACGAATTATATAAGAAGCCTAATTAAAAATGTGGAATCAACAGATGATAAATTAGGATTAGTCGTTGCAGAAAAAGTTAACAGTAATGTTTTTTATGCCTTACAAGTACCAAACACTGATCCTGTTTTTGCCTTTGTTCCAATGACTTCGGTTATGAATCCTTTGGGAGTAATTTTATACGGATCAAATGCATCTGTCCCTGCTGGTAAAAGAATGAAATTTGAGATTTATTATACAAAACCTAATTAAAGATATATTATGTGCGGAATCGTTGGATACATTGGTTATAGAGAGGCCTATCCTATTATAATAAAAGGATTAAAAAGGTTGGAATATAGAGGGTATGATAGTGCAGGAGTTATGCTATTTGATGGCGAAACTATAAAACTATCTAAGACTAAAGGAAAAGTTTCTGATCTTGAAGCAAAGGCTTCTGAAGAAATTACTACAAATGGAACTATAGGAATTGGTCATACACGCTGGGCGACTCATGGAGTGCCTAATGATGTAAATTCGCACCCACATCTTTCAAATTCCGGGGATTTAGTGATAATTCACAATGGGATTATTGAAAACTATGCTCCTTTAAAAGTAGAGTTAATAAAACGTGGTTATGTTTTTCATTCCGATACGGATTCGGAGGTATTAATCAATCTTATTGAAGACATACAGAAGCAAGAAAATTTGAAAATAGGAAAAGCAGTTCAAGCAGCCTTAAACCAAGTGGTTGGTGCTTATGCTATTGCTGTTTTTGACAAGAAAAACCCTAATGAAATAGTGGCTGCACGTTTAGGAAGTCCATTGGCAATAGGAGTTGGAGAAGGAGAATATTTTATCGCTTCAGATGCTTCCCCTTTTATAGAATATACTTCAAATGCTATTTATCTTGAAGATGGTGAGATGGCAAACATTAGGTTGCACAAACCAATGAAAGTTCGTAAAATTAAAGATGATTCTATTGTTGATCCTTACATTCAAGAACTTCAAATGAATTTGGAGCAAATTGAAAAAGGAGGATATGATCACTTTATGCTAAAAGAAATCTATGAGCAACCAAGTGTTATAAAAGATACTTATAGAGGTAGGCTTCACGCCAATGAAGGACTGATTCAAATGGCTGGTGTTGAGGATAACTTAGAGAAATTCTTAAATGCTGATCGTATTATAATAGTAGCGTGTGGTACCTCATGGCATGCAGGTTTGGTTGCTGAGTACGTATTTGAAGAATTTGCAAGAATTCCGGTTGAGGTTGAATATGCTTCGGAATTTAGATATAGAAACCCAATTATCAATAGTAAAGATGTTGTTATTGCAATATCTCAATCTGGAGAAACTGCCGATACGATGGCAGCTATAAAATTGGCCAAAGAACATGGTGCATTTGTTTTTGGAGTTTGTAATGTGGTTGGTTCGTCTATTTCAAGAGAAACTCATGCTGGAGCTTATACCCATGCAGGGCCGGAAATTGGGGTAGCTTCAACAAAAGCATTTACTACTCAAATTACTGTGTTGACAATGATTGCATTGCGTTTGGCTAAAGCCAAAGGGACATTGTCTCACTCAGATTTTCATATGTATTTGCAAGAATTAGAAATAATTCCGGAAAGAGTTAAAGAAGCTTTGGAAACAAATGAAAAAGCAAAAGAGATTGCTGCCGTATTTAAAGATGCACCTAATTGTTTGTATTTAGGACGAGGATATAATTTTCCAGTTGCTTTGGAAGGGGCGCTAAAACTAAAAGAGATATCTTATATTCACGCCGAAGGTTACCCTGCTGCAGAAATGAAGCATGGTCCGATTGCTTTGATAGATGAGCAAATGCCAGTTGTTGTAATCGCACCAAAACAAGGCCATTACGATAAAATAGTAAGCAACATACAGGAAATTAAATCTAGAAGTGGTAAAATAATTGCGGTCGTTACTAAAGGAGATACGCAAGTTCGCGATTTGGCAGATTACGTTATTGAAATTCCTGAGACTTCTGATGCATTGTCTCCATTGATTACAACTATTCCACTGCAACTATTGTCTTATCATATTGCTGTTATGAGAGGATGTAATGTGGATCAACCTCGAAATTTAGCAAAATCGGTTACGGTTGAATAAATAATTTATACTATTTAAAAAAAAGCGAGATCTATATCTCGCTTTTTTTTTGACTTTACTTTTTACGAAATCGATATAATTTTGAGATTAATTTAAAATTTACACAATATTGCTATGTATGCATAGTATATTTTAAGAATATAGCATTAATTTATTATTAATTATGCAATTTGAATAAATGTATAATTGTTATAATAATGACTTATTTGTTAATAATTATTTCTTTTTTTTTGCATTTTATTGTTGATAATTGTAAAATATGTGTAATTTGGCACCACTAACTAATTAAATTTGACCAAATGAGATTGTATTTACTTTTTTTATCATTGTTCTTTTGTAGCATATCTTTTGCGCAAAATTCTATTTCAGGGGTTGTTACCGATGGTGATAATCAGCCTATTGCGGGAGCTAATATTAAAATGGTTGCAGGTAGCGAAAGCACGGTTTCCGATTTTGATGGCTCTTTTGTACTTAGCACAGCACAAAAAGCACCTTTTACACTTAGTGTTACTGCAGTGGGGTATACTTCTTCGAAAGTAAGTGTAGAGTCACTTATTCAAAAAGTTAAAATTAAGCTTCTTTCGGAAGAAACGAAGCTGAATGAAATTGTGGTTTCCGCTTCCAGAACTCCGGAAAGAGTATTGGAATCTCCTGTTACAATAGAGAGAATGGGAATTCAACAAATAAAAAACACTACGGCTCCAACTTTTTATGATGGTCTTGAAAATTTAAAAGAAGTGCAGTTTAATACCAGTAGCATCTCGTTCAAAACGGTAAATACGAGAGGTTTTGCTGCTGTTGGAAATACTCGTTTCATGCAGTTAGTGGATGGAATGGATAACTCATCACCGGCATTAAACTTTGTTCTTGGAAATTTAATAGGTCTTTCGGATCTTGATGTTGCCAGTGTAGAACTTATGCCCGGAGCGTCTTCAGCGCTATATGGTGCAAATGCATTCAATGGAATATTATTTATGAACAGCAAAAGTCCTTTTATTAATCAAGGTATAAGTGCTTATGTAAAATATGGTCAAACCTCACAAGATGTGGCTGGAACAAATGATTATTTGGATTTGGGGATAAGAGCGGCTACTGCTTTTAGCAAACATTTCGCGGTAAAAGCAAATTTCAATTATATGAAAGCCACAGAATGGATTGCTGCCGACCAAAAAAGTATGACGGGAGGTTCAATTGGGCATGACGGGAACCAAAATTATGATGGATTGAATCTATATGGGGACGAGGCAAGTACATTTATTACAAATGTGGGTCAAGTTAGTAGAACTGGATATCGTGAGCAAGATCTAACGGATAATAAAGTACACAGTGTGAAAGCTGATTTTTCTATGCATTTCAAACCTTGGGAAAATGACACCGAAATTATCTTGCAATACAAAATTGGATTGGGGAGTACAATTTATCAAGGAGCAAATAGGTATGCTTTGAACGATTTCTTGATGAGTCAGACTAAGGTTGAAGTAAAAGGGAAAAACTTTTTTGTAAGAGCTTATAGATCTGCAGAAGATGCCGGAGATTCTTATGATATGCGTTTTGCAGGTTTGAATGTAAATAGAGCTGCAAAATCAGATACGAACTGGTTTACGGATTATGCGAAATCTTTTCAATTGTCTGAGGCGGTATTAGGTCTTAATGCAAATGACGCTGCAAATTATGCAAGAAACTTTGCGGATAATAACCTTTCTCCTGGTTTGGGATTGACTCCAAATAGCAATGTTACAAATGGAGTTCTTGATCCTAGATCTGCAAGATTTGCTGTTGGTTCTCCAGAATATACTAGTGCATTAACATCTGTTATAAATAATCCGGATTTTACACAAGGAGCGAAATTTATAGATCATTCCAAAATTTATCATTCAGATGCGAATTATAATTTTAAAGACATGATAAAATTTGCGGAAATCCAAGTCGGAGGTTCTGCCAGACAATATGAAATGAACTCAGAAGGAACTATTTTCACGGATTATGATGGGCCAATTCGTTACAATGAATATGGTGCTTATGCACAATTGACCAAGAAATTCATGGATGACAGATTGAAATTTACTGGATCGGCGCGTTATGACAAAAGTCAAAATTTTGACGGGAAAGTATCTCCAAGAGTGTCATTCGTGTATTCTGCAGGAGCGACAAAAAAGCATAATTTTAGAGCATCTTACCAAACAGGTTTCAGGAATCCAACGACTCAAGATCAATACATAGGTTTGGATTTAGGGCCATACGCCTTAATAGGTTCTGCGCCTGAAAACTTAGATCGTTTTTCTGAAACTTTTAATGTAAGTGCTTCAGGACAAGCATTAGGGGCTCCGGGTACAGTTACGATGAATGGGCAAAATGCATATCATAATGCTTATACTTTAACTTCCGTTCAGGCATTTGGTGCTGCAATTGCGACAAATCCACTAGATGTTCCTAGTGCAGCTGCATTATTGAAAGTGGCAAATATAAGTTTGGTGAAACCTGAGGAAGTTCATGCTTTTGAAGTTGGATATCGTACCGTTATTGACAATGATTTTTCAATTGATCTAAATGGATATTACAATATCTATAATAATTTCGCCAATACGGCAAGAGTGGTTGGCCCGTATTATGGAACCGTTGGAGCGGATTTTACTAACCCAGAAACTGCCAAAACATTAGCTGCACTTTCATACGGTGACAGAAGAGTGTATCAAGTGTATACAAATACAGCGGCGGATGTTGCTTCGCTAGGTTTTGGAGTTGGTTTGTCTAAAAAAGTATATGAAGATTTTGAAGTGGGTGTAAATTATAATTATGCTCAACTTGACTTTAATCAATCTGATGATCCAGGTTTTGTAACAGGATTTAACACACCAAAACATAAAGTAAAGGCGTCAATTGGGAACATGCAATTATTCAAAAATTTTGGTTTCAATGCTAATGTAAGATGGAATTCAGAATATTTATGGCAATCTTCATTTGCGGACGGAATGATTGCAGAAACTACTGTTTTTGACGCTCAAATAAATTACGGTATTCCACAATTAAAATCAGTTATCAAATTGGGAGCCACCAATATTGGTGGGAAAGATTATATTCAAGTAATTGGATCAGGGGCTATTGGTCAACAATGGTTTGCTTCTTGGACAATCAATCCTTAATTTAAAGAGTGTTAAAAACAAATATGTTTAGCTTCGTCTGCGTTCTTCCCACGGTTGTTTGGATTAGAAGCAAGAGGAGTAAATAATTTAAAAATATATATTATGATAAAAAATTTCAAATGGCTGCTTTTGGTTTCTTTAAGCTTTGTGGCATGTAATAATGATGATGATAATTCAGCCCCGGTAGAAATTCCTATAACTCCTGGGACAGCGGTTTTGACAAAATATGTGGCGCTGGGAGATTCCTTTACTGCCGGTTATAGTGATGGAGCATTATTTGTAAAAGGGCAAGAAGGTTCTTATGCGAATATATTGTCGCAGCAATTTGCTGCTGCAGGCGGAGGGGCTTTTGCGACTCCACTAATGCTAGATAATATTGGTGGGTTTTCTTCTGGAGGAGTTCAAATTCTCCCTAAGTTTCCGACAAGATTATACTTTAACGGAGTGGCTCCTGTGTATGTGCAAGGTGTTTCGGGAACGGCAATTAAGGATCGTTTAACAGGCTCATTTAATAATATGGGAATTCCAGGGGCTAAGTGTGTCCATTTAGATGTTGCGGGTTATGGAATGGCAAATCCTTATTTTGGGAGATTTAGATCTTCTGATGGAGCATCTGTTTTGAAGGATGCTACAGATCAAAATCCAACCTTCTTTTCTTTGTGGATTGGTGGTAACGATGTTTTGGGTTATGCAACAACTGGTGGGGATGGGACAGATCTGATAACTCCAACAGCGACATTTGATTTGAAATATAAGGAACTTGTCGCAGAATTAGTAAATAAAGGTGCAAAAGGTGTGGTAGCAAATTTGGCGTATGTAAATACATTGCCTTTTTTTACTACGGTTCCTTACAATCCGCTTACGGCTAGTGTTCTTGGTGGAGGGAATGTTGCTGTTGGGAATGGTACCATTGCGGCTTTGAACGCACAATTGTACGGACCATTAAAACAAGCATTGACTGCTTTTGGCGCAGGAGACAGGATAAATTTATTATCGACTACTGCTGCAAACCCATTATTGATTTCAGATGAAAAATTAGCCAATTTGTCGGATCAGTTGACAGCTGCTTTTACACCTATGTTGGGAGCTGCTAATGCTGCCGCTTACGGACAGGTTTTTGGACAAGCAAGGCAGGCTACAAAAGCAGATTTGGTTTTATTAACTACCAAAGGAGTAATAGCAGGTGCAACGGGTTATCCAGCTCCTCTTGATAAATTCGGAATTACTTTCCCTTTATTGGATAAGCATATGTTGATTGCTGCTGAAATTTCAGAAGTTAAAACAGCTACGGATGCTTATAATGTTACTATTGCAACTACTGCTGAATCGAAAGGCTTGGCTTTTGTGGATACAAGAACGACTATGTTTCAGTTGTCAACAACGGGGATTCGTTTTGGAAATTTTCAAATGACATCGAGTTATGTAACAGGTGGCGCGTTTTCGCTTGACGGGGTTCATCCGAGCGCAAGAGGGTATGCGTTAATCGCGAATCTTTTTGTAAATGCCATTAATTCCAAATACACTGCTACTTTAAGAACAGTGGATTTAGCGCAATATCCAATTCAATATCCTGCTGTTATTCAGTAAATAAAGAATTTATTATTCTAAAAAACCACCCGTTTATAACGCGGTGGTTTTTTTATTTTGACCCAATATTGGTGCGTTTTGTTAGTTTAAAATAGCTTTCTAGCCAATTCAGTAAAATTTTAGTATTTTTTATAAAAAAAATTATTGATTTTATATTTTAAAAATTATCTTTGCACTCTGAAAAAAGTATCCAATCGATATGTTTCGTTGGGCTGTATTTCATAAACCTAAATAGCTATTTAATAAATACATAAGTAATGTCAAAAGTAATAGGAAAAGTTGCCCAAATCATTGGCCCAGTAGTTGACGTAGTTTTCAACGGTAAGGATGTTGAACTTCCAAAAATTTATGATTCATTAGAAATCACAAAAAAAGACGGTACTTTATTAGTACTTGAAGTACAATCTCACATTGGAGAAAACACGGTTCGTACCATTTCGATGGACTCAACAGATGGTTTGAGTAGAGGTTATGAAGTAGTTGGAACAGGAAATCCTATCCAAATGCCAATCGGTGCCGATGTTTACGGTCGTTTGTTCAACGTAATTGGTGATGCAATTGATGGTTTAGGAAACTTACCAAAAACAGGTGAAAACGGAATGTCAATTCACCGTCAAGCTCCAAGATTCGAAGATTTATCAACTTCTTCTGAAGTTTTATTCACAGGTATTAAAGTAATCGATTTAATTGAGCCTTACTCAAAAGGGGGTAAAATCGGATTGTTCGGTGGTGCCGGTGTTGGTAAAACAGTATTGATTCAAGAGTTGATCAACAATATCGCAAAAGGTCACGGTGGACTTTCTGTATTCGCAGGAGTAGGGGAAAGAACACGTGAAGGAAATGACTTACTTCGTGAGATGTTGGAGTCAGGAATTATAAAATACGGTGATGAATTCATGCACTCTATGGAAAATGGAGGATGGGATTTGTCTAAAGTTGATATGCCAGGAATGAGAGAGTCTAAAGCTACTTTCGTTTTCGGACAAATGAATGAGCCACCTGGAGCTCGTGCTCGTGTAGCACTTTCAGGATTATCTATCGCAGAATATTTCCGTGATGGTGCAGGTTCTGATCAAGGTAAAGATGTATTGTTCTTCGTGGATAACATCTTCCGTTTTACTCAAGCAGGTTCTGAGGTATCAGCACTTTTAGGACGTATGCCTTCTGCAGTAGGGTACCAACCAACTTTGGCAACAGAGATGGGTGCTATGCAAGAGCGTATTACTTCTACAAACAAAGGATCTATTACATCTGTTCAGGCGGTTTACGTTCCTGCAGATGATTTAACTGACCCGGCGCCAGCAACTACATTTGCTCACCTTGATGCAACAACTGTATTGTCTCGTAAGATTGCTGAGTTAGGTATTTATCCAGCGGTTGACCCGTTAGATTCTACTTCAAGAATTTTGACTCCTCAAATTTTAGGGGATGAGCATTATGACTGTGCACAAAGAGTAAAAGAAATTCTTCAAAAATACAAACAATTGCAAGATATTATTGCGATTCTTGGTATGGAAGAATTATCTGAAGAAGATAAACTAGCGGTATCTAGAGCAAGACGTGTACAACGTTTCTTATCTCAACCTTTCCACGTTGCTGAGCAATTTACAGGTTTGAAAGGAGTTTTAGTAGATATCAAAGATACTATCAAAGGATTTAATATGATTATTGACGGTGAATTGGATCACTTGCCAGAATCAGCTTTCAACCTTAAAGGTACCATTGAAGAAGCTATCGAAGCTGGAGAAAAAATGTTGTCAGAAGCGTAATTGGTTGTTAGTTGTTAGTTGTCAGTTGTTAGAAGCAACGACCAACCATCAACCATCAACTATTAACTAAATAATTATGATTTTAGAAATAGTATCACCAGAAGCGAAATTATTTTCAGGAGAAATCACTTCTATTTCTGTTCCAGGAGTAGACGGTCGTTTTCAAATGTTGAATAACCACGCGCCTATAGTTTCGCTGTTGCAAAAAGGAACGGTTAATATTACTGCTCCAAGTTTTGATTTAAACGAAGAAACTGCAAGTTTATTTACCAAAGTAAATGATCAAAATTATACTTTAGAGATTTCCTCTGGAACTCTTGAGTTAAAAGATAATAAAGTAATTGTTTTGGCAGACTAAGACAATTCGAATTATAAAAAAAAAGCCTAACATAATTGTTAGGCTTTTTTTATAAAGAAAAAGTCGGTTTTTTAATTGCGATTATACCTCTATTATTTATACAAATCAAAGTTTCTATATCCTTCATTTGCTCTGGTTTCGCTTCGGTCAATGTAAAACTGGCGATCAGGATTGGCGCTAGTGTTTAAACCATCCACATAGCGATTGCACATACAGAAAAAGGCGGCAATCAAAACCGTGTCGTGAATTTCCTTATCTGTTGCGCCTTCAATCTTTGCTTTTTCAATTTGTTCAGGACTAACGTTTTTCCCTCCTCTTTGTACACTGGCGGCGATAGCCAATAAGGCTTTCATCTTATTAGGGAGAGGCATTTTTTCGTAGTCCGCTTTGATATCATCAATGAATTTCATGTCACATTGCATGTAAAATTGCGCGAGACTGCCATGTACATTTTGGCAAAAAAAGCAGTTGTTGAGATGGGAAACATAGGTTCCGATCAATTCGCGATCTCCTCTTGAAAGGGTGTTGTCTTCCCGCAATAGGATTTCGGCAAGTTCATTTATGGGATGGGCGGTTTCTGGACTAAATTCCAGTAAGGCTCGCATTCCCGGAAGGTTTTCGTTTAGTTTAATGTGTGGCATATTTTATATTTATTGATTATAACCTTGTTCCGCTATCTTTTTACCACGTTCTCGGAATGTTTCCACTGTGTCATTTGATTCCAAACCCAATCCGTCCACATACCGATTGAACATACAAAAAAGGGCAGCTATCAACACCGTATCGTGTATTTCCATGTCGGTTGCGCCTGAATTTTTTGCCAAGGCAACTTGTTCTTCAGTTACATTTTTCCCTCCTTTTTGCACACTTTTTGCAAGTGTAAGCAAGGTTTTCATCTTATCCGAAACGGGGGCTTCTTGGTAATCCTCTTTTACTTTTTGTATTAGAGTAAAATCTGCATGCAATAAGCATTGTGCCACTTCTCCGTGGATCGAATCACAAATGTAACAACCGTTTAATGATGACACAAAAGTGGCTATCAGTTCCCGTTCTCCCATAGTCAATCCCACATTAGTCCGCATTAATGTCTGCATCAATGTTGTCAAAGGTTGTGCTATTTCGGGTCTAAAGGTCAACAAACTGTGCATGCCTTTTTTTGTTTTGTCTAGGGAGATGTAGGCCATAATATTACTTATTTTTTGGAGAGACATAACCCATGGTTCCCATACGTTCTCCCATTTGGGTATACACTTCGGGATCGGTTGGCGTCAAAGTTGCCAAACCATCAACATAGCGGTTGAACATGCAAAAAGTGGCGGCAATCAAAACCGTATCGTGAATGTCGCGGTCATTTGCACCAAACTCCCTTGCCAATAGTACATCTATTGGTAAAACGGTTCTGGCATCGGCTTGCACTTTGCCAGCTATAGTTAGTAAGGCTTTCAGTTTGCCTGAAATTGGAGCGTTTTTATAATCTTCTAAAACCAAATCAACTGTTTTTGACTCGCCTTGAAATAAATAGCGCGCTGCAGCCGCATGACTGGAAGCGCAAAATTGACACTCGTTTTTAAAGGAAACATAAGTGGCAATCAGTTCCCGTTCTGCGGTGGTAAGTGGAGATTCTCCACGTAAAAGTATTTGAGCCAAATCGTATAATGGTTCGCCGGTTTCGGGACGATAGAGTACCAAACTGCGAATGCCGGGAATGCCTTCTTCTAAAGGGATGTGTGCCATAATTTTGAATTTAATTTAATTTTTCAGGTTCTTTACTATAAAAAGTGACGGCTAGAGCCAATAAAAAAGTGAGCGAAAATGACAGTAGAGCATTACTGAATCCGCCAAAAAAACTAACAAAACTTCCCACAAAAAATACGGCCGTTGCGGTAAAAAAACGTCCAATATTAAAACAAAACCCAGTGGCCGTTGCCCGGATAATAGTTGGAAATAATTCGGGAATATAACTCGATAAAGCACCTTGGCTTATTCCGAAAAACAAAGCCAAGAAAGCTATTTCAAAATAAACGACAGAATTAAATTGGGTATTGGTCAAAAAAAGTAAGCAACAAGCAATAAAAAGACCCGAAAATGTAATGAGCAAGGCTTTTCGATTGCCTGTTTTTTTGATGATGAATCCTGAGAATACACCACCGAGAATACCTCCAATTCCTAGTAACATCATAGAAATGCCACGTTCTTGTTGTCCATCTTGACCTGCTGGCAATAAGGTTTGTACCCATGTTGGAATCCAGGAGAAAAGCCCCCAAAGGCCGATTAGAACTGAGCCAAAAATAAGTGAACCTGTCCAAAGATTGGTACGGTGTTCTAAATCAAAAATAGTTGTATCGGTTGTTGTATCTTCTTTTATCGTTTGCCATTTTGTTGTTTCGGGTAACAGTAAGGCTATTAGCAGTGCAATTATAATCGGAATAATGCCTAACCAAAAGGCCTGTCTCCAATTGGTGAAAAGAAGATTCAAACCTCCTGTTGCTACAATTCCAACCGGGAAAAAGATTGCCAAAATTCCAAGAATAACTGGACGGTTTTTAGTTTGCCAAATTTCAGAAATATAGACTGTTGTGATTAGTAATACGCCACCGATTCCCATTCCTGCAAAAAAGCGCATTCCCATTAAAGCATATTGATTGGGTACAAAAACACATAAAATGGTTGCCAAACCATATAGGGCTGTAGAAAACACCAATACTTTTTTTCGCCCGATGCGATCGCTCCAAACGCCAAAAAGCAGGCCGCCAATCATCCACCCAAATAGAAAAACAGCGCTGATGTATGCGCCAATTTCTCCCAACTCGCTTTCGGTAACTTTTTTGTCCAATAGCTCAGGTATGGCAACTGGCAAATAAACGGACATCAGGGTAGAAACCGTTCCGGCAAAGGCGTATGACAAGATGCAAAGAAATAAAGCCAACCAATTATTTTTTGAGTTTTCCATTGTTTTAAAAATAAGGTAATTCGATATTTAATAGATTTTAGGACACTTCCAAACGTGAAATACCCTAAATCTAAATTTAGTTAAATAATTCATCAAAATTCAAACTCACATAATACAAACCACCAACAGCAGGTGAACCATATGCTTGAACGACGTATTTATTGGTTAGATTCGCAGCGCCAAACTTGATGATTGATTTTAATTTTGGTATTTTTAGACTCATTTGGGCATCCAAAAGATTGTACGACTGAATGCGTCCTGGATTATTTCCATTGAAGGTTCCGTACCAATCAAAAGCATTTTGCCAATGCCAAGCTACGCTGAATCCTAATTTTTCTGTTAATTTCGGATTGCCAAAAACTAAATTCGTTTTCCATGTTGGCGTATTAAAAGCGGGAATGTTATTCGGATTTGCATTCATCATATTAAAATCGATCCAAGTAACATTACCGTCTAAACGGTAGTTTTTAGGTAAAAGATAAGACAAACCTGCGCTTATTCCTTGAATGGAAACTTTATCTGAAGCATTGGTGTAAAGTTGAAATGCTTGAGTTTTCCCGGTCATTATATCGGCGGCGGCAGCTGGATTTATGGAGCCATCAGGCAAAGTGACAGGGCTGTCTGTTCGGATGACAACCGTATTGACTATGAAATCTTTGTATTGGCTATTGTAATAATTGATATCAAACAATACGTTTTTATTAAAAAATCCTTTGTATCCAATTTCAAAACTATTTACATGTTCTGGCTTTATATAAGGCACATTAGATTTTACCAATTTGTCTTTGTTGTTGGCAATAGCAACTGGAAATGGAACTCCTTGCCCTAATTGAGCTCCTGTCGCTCCTGCAAAAACACCTACTGAAGCTGCTGTATATGAGTTTTCATAAGCATTTAAACCCTGAGAATTTACAGGTGCCCCTCCAAGAATAATGATCGGACCAACATTCAGCTTAATGTATTGGTCTCCAATGGTTGGGTTTCTGAAGCCAGTTTGGTAAGAAGCCCTGAAATGATTTTTTTCATCTGGAGAAAAGACGGCAGATGCTCGAGGAGTAAAACTACCTTCGAAATTTTCGTTTTTATCATAACGCCCCGAAAGTGTGAATTTTAATTTGTCCTCAAGAACACTTTTTGAAGCTTGTGCAAAAGCGCCATATTCTGTGTTTGTTAAGTTTTTGTCTTTGTCATCAAATAAAGTTCCTTGAGTATCCAGACGATAGATTCTGTAATTTCCACCAACTTGTAAATTAAAAACATTGTTAAGATGGGAACTCAAATCATACATTCCTTCAAAATGACGTAAACCACAACGGCTATAAATTCCCGCACCGCTCATACCTTGTGTAGCAATAAGTTTGTCTTTGGCAGCATTATATTCAGAGGTGTTTGGCATAAAACGACCTTGATCTGCAAATGCTCTTGCAGAATTATTGTCATTTGCTGTAATTCCTGTAATAGAACCACTATAAGCTGCTCCGTAACGGGTAAACCATGTGGCATCCGCATTTTCAGGGCTCACCACATTGCCGTTTAAATCTTGTACCCAACTGCGATTAATCAACTGTCCCAAGGAACGGGTGCTGTATGAATTACCCGAATCTTCTTGGTTGTCATAGGCACGGAGATAAAAATTCTTTCCTTTCAATTCGATACGGTTTTGCAGAAAAGTAAAGTCATTTATAGCGAAACGACTGCTTCCGGTATATTGTGAAGTTCCCTTATTGAAGTTTATTTGATAAATTAATTCTAAATTGTCATTGATACGATAGTTAAAAGTAGCATTTAGTTTTAGACTGTTTACATCATAATTTGCTAAATCTTTTTCCTCATATCCTGTACGGGATACACGTCCAATACCGGGAATAGTACTAGCAACCTCGTCTCCATAAATGTTTAGTGAATTTTTAGATGGATTATTTGATCCTCTGTTGGCTTCAGGTGTAAAGGGGTCAATGTCGGTATAATCATTTGCATACCAATCTGTCCCTGCCATATAAGAGGCATTTAATTTGAAAGCAAATTTGTCATTAAAGGCTTTTGCATAACGAATGGCAAAATCATAAAATGGTTTTACACCCGGGGTTAGACTTTCGTTAAGATGATTCATCCCCACTTTGGATTGTGCGCTTAATCCTTGATAATCGAAGGCGCTTTTGGTATGGGTTTCCAACATTCCATTGAAAGCTACTGGGCCATATAAAGCAGAAGCGGCACCAGGGATTAATTCCACGCTTTCTACATCAAGATCATGAGGGCCAAAAAGATTTCCCATGGCAAAACCCAAACCCGCCGATTGATTGTCAACTCCATCCACTAATTGAAGAAAACGACTGTTACCTGTTGTGTTGAAACCGCGTGTGTTTATGGACTTATAGGTCAAACTGCTTGTTACCATGTCTACCGATTTCATATTAAGTAATGCATCGTAAAAGTTAACCGAGGGAGAAGATCGAATGGCACGGGCATCCATTTTTTCAATGCTAACCGGTGAACGCAAAATTCGTTCTTCCATTCTTGAGCCTGTTACCACGACTTGGTTAAGCTCTTCCATTTCCAGTCTCATTGAGACTATAATTGGTGTATTATCGGTAACCAATACTTCTTTTGAAGCATAACCCGACATGGAAACCACGATTGTAAAAGGTAGATTTGTTTCGGTGGTGAATGAAAATTTTGCGTCGGCATCAGAAATTGCACTTACTTTTTTTCCTTTTAAGGAAACAGAAGCGCCAATTAATGGCTTCTCTGTTGTTTCATCAGCTATTGTTCCAGAAAAATTTTGGGCAAAAGAAGAGGTGACCGCTAAAATGAATAGCAAAGAAAAGAATATTGTTTTTTTCATAAGAAGATAATATTTGGTTTTTTGGAATATGGAATTCGCATTTCTGCATTGGTGGTTGCGACCAATTTAGGGTCATGCTCATTTCATAATTTTTTAAATGGTTAATAATTTTTTTGTTTGCAATAGAACATGAAAGCGGTTGTTGGCAGAAAGTGGTTTTTCTGTTTTTCCAACAATTATTTTTTTAATTGGTCATATCCTCCCGGTAAACGATTGTAACCGACTGTCGTGATTCGATCGCCTAACTTTTCATAAAAAAGACTATCGTTTGGGGTTACCGTTGCCAGTCCGTCTACATACTTATTGTACAAGCAAAATAGTGCGGCAATCAAGACGGTGTCGTGTATTTCAAGGTCGGTTGCTCCTGTATTTTTGGCACGTTCAATGCTTTCTGGGGTTACTTTTTTTCCGTTTTCCTGGACGAATGCCGCTATCGCCAACAGGGCTTTCATCTTGTCGCTGACTGGGGCGGTTTCGAAATCTTGTTTGACTAATTCGCAGGTATCACTTTCGCCAAAAAGAATGTCGGCAGCGGCAGTATGTGCGGCGGTGCAAAATTCACATTGATTTCGGGAGGACACTAAACTGGCAATAAGTTCGCGTTCGCCTTCGGTCAGTGTTGATTCTCCACGCAAAAGGATTTGGGTCAGTTCCCGAATTGGCGCAGCCGAATCCTGGCGGTATTCCAGTAATCCGGTAATCCCGGGTAAGTGTATTTCTAATGGGATATGTGACATTATTAAATAGTATTTAAATTATTAGAAAGTTTCTTAAATATTAAAATGAAATTGGATTAGTATTTTTTCGTTTGATTTGACGCGGTTTTACTTTATAAACCAAAACGGAACAGCCAATAATCAGCGTTGTAATCTGTTAAGGGGGTGGAAAAACTTTTTGAAAATGCTCTTTAGGCTTTTTTAAGTCTGTTTAAAATGCTTTATCGCAGCTCAAGTTAGATCTTCTTTAGGGTCTTGATGATAGTATAATGCAAATACTGCTGCATTTTGTTGGTGCATAAAGAGAAATTAATTTTTTTGAATTTGCTATTCGCTTGCGTCACGATTAGGAAAGAAAGCGTTGCATTATACCAAAATAAAAGTGTAGAAATTTGCCAAACTCTTCTTTGCAAAAAAAGAGTAGGGAGAAAGCTCAAAAAATTATTTTGTATTTGTAACAGGCTTAATTTCTACTGAAAGTTTGGAATTAAGTTCATTCGTGACTTAAAATGCAACCATGAATTATCCTGTTTTAAAAAAACGGAATAGCAGGGAATGATTTCACTAAAGGCAAAATAAAAATTAAACGAAATCTGGCGGAGAATAAGATAAAGAATGATATCCCGCATGTAGTGCCTCTTTTGTAAGAGTAGTAAAGGCAATGGTTTTGTATGCTTTGTTTGGTGAAAAGCATATGGTGTTAGCCTCATGGGCTACATAGTCTTGAAGAAAAGGTTTCATGAGTTTTTTTACAGGACTGTCTTTTGAAGTACTATTGTTGAATAATTGGTTATCAACAATGTCAGTTAGACTTTTGCCAACCTCGTCTTGATGTGAATTTGGAAGATAGTATAAACTTAATACGTTGTTTTGAATTCTTTTCTTAAAAACGTGGTAGGCTTTGTTGTTGATAGAAACATTTTCGTTTACGTATTGAAAATCGGTGTCTTCAATAAAAGAATACAAAGAAGCATTCAAATGAATGACTTCGAATTGTGAATGATCATTTTTTTCCACAGACGCTACCCAAGCTTGCTCTTCTTTTTGAGCAAACATAAGATAATATCCCAGAACATTGTAAAACAATGTTGCTATTAAGAATAAAGATGCAATTCGTTTCATAGGGTTCGAAAATAGAAAACTAATTCAGATGGTTGTCTTTTCTGTATTTGTTTTAACATTTCATTAACATTGTTTTGTGAATATGATAAACCGAAAAGGTTTTTGTATGTTTTTTTGTTAATTTTTTGATTAATATATTTTTAATTAAAATAATTTTTTTTGAATTTACAACGATTCATTAAATAATAAAATTTTTCAAATGTTGAATAATCACGCGCCAACAGTTTCATTGTTGCAAAAGGGAACGGTTGATATTACTGCTCCAAGTTTTGATTTAAACGAAGAAACAGAAGATTTATTTACCAAAGTAAATGATCAAAATTATACTTTAGAAATTGCCTCTGGTACTCTTGAGTTAAAAGATAATAAAGTAATTGTTTTGGCAGACTAAGACTATTTAGTTTTTAAGTAGAAAAAAATGCCTGGCTTTTGTCAGGCTTTTTTTATGGTTGAATTTCAGATGTAGCCAAAATATAAAAGAAATAAAAGGTTTAGCATATTATTTTTTTTTAACTTTACCTTATGAGTTTTTAAAATGTACAGCTAATTTAAATTGTAGAAAATGAAAAATAATAAATTTTTAGTATTTCTTTTTTTATTAATAAGTGCTATTGGTTTTTCTCAGGTATATACCAATAAAATAGTTGGTAAAAAAAACGAAGCCCTTCGAGACAGTCTTAAAGTAGTGGAATATCCCTATTCTTTGCCTATATGGGGGGAAAAAGCTACTAAAAAAGGATATCAATTGCCTTATTCTGCGGGTTTTTCTATAAATTATTTTTGGCAAGAATCGGACTTGACTATAAAAAATTTGGAAGTAGGTTTTAATAATGGACCGCTATACAATTTGGATCAAATTATACGATTTAATAAAGCCGTGGCGGCGGGATATGCAGTCAACGTGAGACCTGATATTTGGTTATTTCCTTTTTTGAATGTATACGGTATTTTTGGAAAAGCAAATATGTCCACAACTATTGATGCTGGAGTTTGGGTTCCGGATGCAGATAATAATTGGTCGGAAGTAACGTCATTTCACACAAAAGCCAATTTTGAGGGAACTACATTTGGGTTGGGTATGACACCAACCATAGGCATTGGAGGTGGGTGGTTAGCGCTAGATATGAATGTGGCATGGACCGATATTAGTGCTCTTGAAAAGCCTGCTCTTAGTTTTGTTTTTGGTCCAAGACTTGGAAAAACGTTTAAATTTAATAAACCGGAAAGCAATATTGCGGTTTGGGCTGGTGGATTTAGGGTACATCTAAAAAGTGGAACAAATGGTTCTTTAGCTTTAAGCGATGTATTATCATTAGATGGGGCGCAAGCTAAGGTAGATTCGGGGCTTGCTACCGTAGATGAAAAACAAACTCAAGTAGACGATTGGTGGAGTGGACTTTCTAATGCAGAACAAGCCAAGCCATCCAACAAAGCTAGATATCAAACGGCCAATAAAGCTTTGGATACTGCAGGAAATTTGTTGAATGGAATTGACGGTGCCTTAAGTACTGCCGAAACTTCCACAGTACAATATTCTTTAGAAAAAGCGCCAAAAGATATGTGGAATTTTATTGTTGGGACCCAATATCAATACAACAGACACTTCATGTTACGGGCTGAATGCGGCTTTTTAGGAACCCGTACTCAGTTTATGACAAGTCTTCAATACCGTTTTGGATTGTAGATTTTGTAATGTGTATATGGATTATAAATTGAATTTTATGAAAATTGATACATACTAACACATGAAAAAAGTTATATTCTTCATTGCATTATTTTTCAGTTTTCATAACACTCAATCGCAAGTTTTAATGTCTCTCATTTTTGGAGACAAATTGAATTCTCCCAATATTGAATTTGGTTTGGAGGGTGGTGCCAATTTTTCCACTATTTCAAATCTGGATAATGCAGACCACCGAACCGATTTTAATTTGGGTTTTTATTTCGATTTTAATTTAAAGAATCCTTCTTGGATTTTCAACACGGGAGTAATTGTAAAATCGACAATGGGTACCAATGGTATCGATGTCTATTCCTTGAATGACGAAAAATTGGATGCCGTATTTGCTGAAGGTTCCATCAAAAGACAAATACAGTATTTTAATGTTCCTTTAATGATTAAATACAAGTTTGACAATAATATTTATGTCAAGGCCGGTACTCAATTGGGATTGTTGTCAAGAGCGTATGATGAGTTTCATCAAAAATATGGCGGTGAAGATGTGGAGTATAAAAATAATATACGCGAAAAGATTCACGTTGTTGATGCTGGTTTGGCAGTTGGTCTTGGGTATCGATTAAAAGCCGGTAGTGGAATCAATCTAGGTTTGCAATACTACTATGGGTTAGTGCCACTTCTTAAAGGTGATGTTGACCAAAACCAATACAATCGCTCACTTTATGTAACCGCTGGACTGCCTAT
>Ga0184629_10000114_pt1 | contig 32775 bp, 26 predicted proteins | sample PLM4_32_b1_FD_133158 | JGI IMG/M metagenome (GOLD analysis project Ga0184629, IMG submission 133158) | Groundwater sediment microbial communities from an aquifer in East River, Colorado, USA - PLM4_32_b1 | ecosystem: Environmental > Terrestrial > Soil > Riparian zone | place: USA: East River...
CAACCAAACGCGTATTCCAATTGCGGTTAATATTCGAATTGGTGTGTTTAGCAAAAGCCCCGTCTGGTGAAAAAGTATAGGCATTGGTACCTTCAAATTCGGTTGGGGTAGTGCGTTTTGTCTTTTTTGTATCTAAATTGGTTTCATACAAATACCGTTGTGTCGCATCTGTTGGACTTGAAGCAGAATAAATAGTTCTGGTTTCTTTATTATAGGCTAAAAAATAAGAGTCGTAATTTTCTTTGGTAATTAACTCTTTTTTCTTTCCATCCATGCTTATTTTATAAGTATGCATCCAGCCATCAGCATCAGAATTCCATAGAAATGATTTTCCATTATCTACCAGAGTACACGAAAATCCATCGTAAACACCCGATGAAATATCAAAAACGTCTACCCAAGCGTTTGATTTTTCTTGATAAATTACAGAAGCGACACCGGTACTGGCATTACAACTGTAAATATTCGCTTCATTTTGATGTCTGTTTAATTGTACGACCATCAATTCATTTTTACCAATCCATTCCATTCTTGGCAAATAATTATTGTCAGCATCTCCAGGAATCGCCAACCAATTTGTTTTTTCGGATGCTATATTGACAACTCCAATTTTTACCGAAGATGGTTTTTCTCCCGCTTTTGGATATTCAACCGGTACCACATAAGAATACAATGAATCTGTATTGTTAATCATCAAATGGTATTTAGTATTGGTAGCATCCACACGCCAGAAAGCGATACTACTTCCGTCAGGACTCCATCGAAAACCGTCTCTACAGGCCAATTCTTCTTCATAAACCCAATCAAAAGTTCCATTAATTATTTTGGCAGTTCCGTCCTTGGTTAATTGTTTGATGGCATGGGTTTCTATATTTTCTAAGTAAATATTGTGTTTAGAAACATAGGCAACATCCACATTATCATTAGAGAATTTGGCAAACATTAACGAAGAAGCATCCAGACCTTTGCCTAATGGATAGCCTTTTCCTGTTGCAAGATCAAAATACCAATAATCGCCTTTGGTATTTCCACGCCAAACTTTTTTGGAATTGGTATAAATCAAAACTTTAGTCCTCGTGCCATTCCAAACTAGACTTTCAATTTTTCCCTGAAAACCTGCGGCTTTCATTTGATCCTTCGTCAAAACAATTTTGTTTTCGGTTAGCTTTTTAGCATCATAAACTGCAATATTATCGTGTTCATTCACCCAAAAAGAATGGGATTCGGGCAACCAATTGAGTTTGTCAATATTGATGGTGTTTTGCGCAACCATCGTTTGGGCAAAAATGTAAAAAATAAGAAACGCTTTTTTCATAGTGTTGATTTGGTCTTGGTTAATAAAAGAATGATTGGATAAAGTTACTCCCTTCTCAATTATATATTTTGGTTTGTCACTATTATTTATAAATTGTTACATTTTTAATAATATGATTGGCCACAAAAAGCACCAAGCATTTTATTGGCCACTGATTAGCACAGATTAGCACAGATTTTTTTAAAAATATTTGAAGAGAATCTGTGAAAATCTCTTTAATCTGTGGCAAATTTTATTTGTTTAGCAATTATAGATCCTCATATTTCATTAAATCTTCAATCTCATCTATTTCAATGGGCATTGCTTCACATAGATTGATATTTCCATCTTCAGTTAACAGGTAATCATTTTCCAAACGACAGCCTATTCCTTCCTCTCGAATATAAATTCCGGGTTCACAAGTGAGAACCATTCCTTTTTCGAATGGGCGAGAATACAGCCCCACATCATGAATATCCAATCCTAAATGATGCGCCGTTCCATGCATAAAATATTTTTTGTAGGCTGGAGTTTCCGGGTTTTGATTCGCAATATCTTCGGGAGTAACTAATCCTAGTTTTAGTAACTCTTTTTCGATTAATTGAGCCATTCCTTTTTCATAATCGCTGGACAAAACTCCCGGTTTTAATAACTTGGAACCTTCTTTTAAACAGTGCAAAACCGACTGATACACTTCCCGTTGTCGAGGAGAAAACTCCCCATTTACTGGAATACATCTTGTGGTATCCGAATTGTAATTGGCATAACAAACTCCAAAATCAACCAGAACCATATCACCGCTTTCGCAACTGTCTTCATTAGAATTATAATGCAGGGCGCACGCATTTTTACCCGAAGCCACTATCGGCTTAAAGGCGTGACGTGTCGCTCCACTTTTAATCGATTCGTAGATTAGTTCGGCCTCCAATTCGTATTCTTTACAATTGGGTTTGACCGCTTTCAAAAGATTTTTAAATCCTTCGATGCTTATCGCAATCGCTTTTTTGATGAGCTTTATCTCTTCGTCTGATTTTATGGGTCTCAATTCGCGTGTTACCTTGGCAACTCGTTCATACTGATGCAACGGATATTTTTCTTTGCACCATTGTATCATACGATCTTGGCGTGTTACCATTTCAGAGGTTACCCTTTTTATATGTTCATTGTGTCCCAAATAAAAAGTATCCGCTTCGAAGGCAAAAAGCTGTACTGTTTTCTCGAATTCATGAATCCACTTTACATTTTTTATACCTGAAATCTGGGCGACTTCTTCTTTCGATAAAAAATCACCTTCCCAAAGTTTGGAATGCTCACTTACTTCTTTTACAAATAATATTGCTTTGTTTTCCTCCTTGTACGCATCGGGATACAATACCAAAATGGTTTCGTCCTGATCGATTCCCGTGAGATAAAACAAGTCATTGTTTTGGGCAAAACCCATCACATCATCAGCATTGGTTGGCATCACATCATTGGACGCGAGAATGGCGATGCTGTTCTTTTTTAATTTTTTTGAAAACCTGTTTCTGTTTTCTATAAATAAAGAAGAGTTTATTTTGTCGTATCGCATATCTTATAATTGAAACATTTGAGTATTAACCGAAGTCGCTTTATTGGAAATAATCTCGGCAACAATCTTACCCGTTGCTGGTGCCAAACTCAATCCCATCATGGCATGACCAGTGGCTAATACCAAATTTGACACTTTTCTATCTCTGGCTATAACAGGCAATCCCGAAGGAGTACAAGGCCTAAAACCAAACCAAGTGTCTTTTTCTTCCGGTCGGCTAATTTTTAAATCCGGATAAAAATCGTTAATACTGTTTACAATTCCTTGAAGTCGGTTTTGATTGATTTTCGTGTCTTTGGTGTGTGTGATTTCCATAGTGCCCCCAAAACGAATATCCGTATTCATCGGAGTTACCGCCACTTTACCTTCACACAAAATGGAAGGTATTGAAGGTTTTTCTGTTCTGCCGTTCAACGTAAAACTGTATCCTTTTCCCGGCAATATAGAAATATTTATATCTAATTTCTTGGCGATTTCGGGACTCCAAGATCCGGATGCCAATACCACTTCATCTGTTGCAAATTCCCCTTTGTCTGTAATAATTCCAGAAATTGAATTGTTTTGCATTCTAAAATCTTTCACCAAAGTATTGTTATACACGGTAACATTCATACGTTTGAGTTCTTCTTTTATGAATTGCATAAATTTTTGTGGATACAAATGGGCATCACTTTTATAATGAACTCCTCCTATGACATCGGTTCTGGTTCCCGTTTCCAATTTTGAAACTTCCTCTTTAGAAAGAAAATCTACCTCCAGTCCCAAACGTTGGGCTTCTTTTCCCTCATGCTGTATTTCTTCGGCTACTTTATCTGTTTTATACAGCATTAATAATCCCTTTTCTTCATAGAAAAAAGAATGATTTTCTCGGTCTAAATCCTGGAATAACTCTTTGCTCAACAAAGCCAAATCCCTAAGTGCTGGCATTGATTTTTCTACATGTTGCGGCGTGGCGTGTTTGTAAAACTGCAAGCCCCATTGTATCAAATCGTAGCTCAATCTTGGTTTTACATAAAAGGGACTTTGGCTGTCAAACATCCATTTCATTCCTTGCGCAATCATCCCTGGCTGAGTCATCGGAATAATATGCGATGGGACAATCATCCCCGCATTTCCATAAGAACAACCATCAGTCATGTCCGATTTGTCAAAAACAACTACCTGATATCCTTCCTTGGCGAGATAATACGCCGAGCATAACCCGATTATTCCCCCACCTACAATACTTACTTTTTTCATTATCCATATAAGTTTAAAATACATTGGCGTCAAGAATTATCAATACGCCAATAATTTTTTTAGAATATCATTTTTTTTTGGCTCTACCACTAGTTTGTGGATATTCTTTTTTGCCACAAATTCCACGAATTATTCACAAATTATTTCATTATAATCTTAAAGAAATTAGTGCTCATTTGTGGGATTTGTGGCTAACTTTAAATCACCTGAAACCCAAACGCATATGGATCGTCCTCTTCGTCAATTATAATGTTATTATATCCGTATACTTTTGCCCAACCTTGTATACTTGGTACAATTGCTTTAATGTCTCCAATGGACGTTTCCTCTTCGACTCTACCGATAAACTTACTGCCAATATAGCTTTCATGGATATATTCTTCTCCTTTTTTCAGCCTGCCTTTGGCATGAAGCTGAGCCAATCGTGCAGATGTTCCTGTTCCACAAGGAGAACGATCGATGGCTTTATCACCATAAAAAACAGCATTTCTACCCGAAGATGTTGGATCTAATGGTTCGCCTGTCCAGAGCATGTGACTGACATCCCGAATGGTGTCATTCTCAGGATGAATAAATAAATCAGGATATTTTTGGTTGATTCGTTTGCGAACTTCCTGACTGTATTGTACAATTTTGCCCGCCGTAAAATCCTGTACTCCCGAAAAGTTTTTTTGCGGATCCACTATCGCATAGTAATTCCCGCCGTAGGCAACATCAAAGGTAATCTCGCCCAATTCTGGGCAATCAACCGTTAATCCTTCGGCAGCCAAATACGATTTAACATTTGTCAAACGTACCCAATCTACTTTTTTACCGGTTTGCTGGTATTCTATATTAACCAAACCAGCGGGAGCTTCCATTTTAATTTTACCGGGGACTTTTGGGGTTACCAAACCTTCTTCGATGGCGATGGTAATGGTTCCGATAGTTCCGTGTCCACACATGGGCAAACAGCCGGAGGTTTCTATAAAAAGAATACCAAAATCATTGTCCGGATTACTTGGCGGATACAAAATGCTTCCGCTCATCATGTCGTGGCCACGCGGCTCGAACATTAATCCCTTCCGAATCCAATCGTATTCCTTAAGAAAGTGTTGTCGTTTCTCACTCATATTGGCCCCAATAAGGTTGGGTCCTCCTCCGGCAACCACTCTCACTGGGTTTCCGCAGGTATGTGCATCTACACAAAAAAATGTTTTTCTAGACATTGTAGGATAGGTAAAGAGGTTTGTATCGTATTAACAGATCTGGAAATTCTCAATGGGTTTTCGTTTTGTAATTCTAAAGGTAATAGTTTGTTAGGCCAGTTTTGATAGCTGAATGGTCTAACCCAACGTTTCACTGCATGGATTCCAACGGCGGTAAACCTAGAATCAGATGAGGCGGGATAAGGACCTCCGTGAATCATCGAAGGACAAACTTCGACACCCGTTGGCACGCCGTTAAAAATAATTCGGCCAACTCTATCTTGTAAAGAAGCGATAACATTGGTATAATTTTCAATCTCCGAATCCTGTCCTAATAAAGTTCCGGTGAGTTGTCCGTCTAATTGATTGATTATGGCAACCAATTGTGCTTCATCATCGCATTGTACGATAATAGAAAATGGTCCAAAAACTTCATGGCTTAAGGTTGCATTCTCCAAAAATGTTTGACCATCTACAGTAAGCAGTGTTTGCGGAGCATAATTTGGTGCTATCTTTTCTTTGTATTCTGCAACTGTATGTACTCCTGTTTGAGATTTTAGCCTTTCTTTTCCCATATTAAAATCGGCTTTAATAGAAGGATGTAACATACAGGACGGTGCTATTTTTTCTATTTCGGTTGCCAATTGCGTTATAAAACGAGTTAAATGATCTCCTTTTATACCCAATAATAAACCTGGATTGGTGCAAAACTGACCCGTTCCCATCGTGATGGAACCCGCATACGTTGAAGCCCATTTTTGACTTTCATTTTCTAAAGCATTTGGTAAAATAACCACTGGGTTTATACTTCCCATCTCGGCAAAAACAGGAATGGGTTCCGGACGCTGTGCAGCCAAATCATATAATGCTCTGCCACCTTTGATGCTTCCGGTAAATCCAACCCCTTTTACAAGTGGATGACGTACCAAACTACTGCCAACAGTAACGCCACTGCCGATAAGATTTGAAAAAACACCTTCGGGCATATTTGTTTTTTGGACTGCTTTGATTACTGCCGAAGCCACCATTTCGCCAGTACCAATATGCATGGAATGGCTTTTTACAATAACTGGACAACCTGCTGCCAAAGCCGAAGCCGTATCTCCTCCAGCTGTTGAAAAGGCAAACGGAAAATTACTGGATCCAAAAACAACAATTGGCCCTATGGGAACCAGCATTTTGCGTAAATCTTCTTTTGGAAGCGGTTGCCTATCTGGTACCGCGGTATCTAATGTAGCTTCTACCCAACTTCCTTCCGTAAGCATATCGGCAAAGGAGCGTAGTTGAAAAATGGTTCTTCCTCGTTCTCCTTCCGCTCGTCCTCTGGGCAAGCCAGATTCTGTGCAATACATCTCTAATAACGGATCTCCTATAGCCAGAATCTCATCGGCAATAGCATTCAGAAATGCTGCTTTTTCTTTGCCTGAACAATTTTTATACCTCTTAAAAGCTTGATCCGCCAAAGCAACGGCTTGTTCAATCTCTTCTTGAGTGGCTTCTGTAAATGTCCACTCATTTTCAATATTAAGCTGTGGATTTATCGTTTTAAACGTTTTGGTTCCACTGGCCACAAGCTGACTTCCTATATAATTTTTTCCTGTAATCATTGTCTGAATTTAATTTCATTAACATTAATCTATTGGTTAACATTTGGCGAAAACAAGGCTTAAACTTTTGTAAAAACAAAACCGTTGATTCAAGAGATAGTCTAATTAAGGCTATCTCTGAGCCAACTTTAAGTAACCAAACTTAACTAAATAACCTATTTAAAAAAACGGTCATTATTACACATTAGGAAGAGTGGGTCTTGTTCTCAATCCTTCCTTAATTATAGCCAGAACTCTTTCTCTTTCTGCTCCCTGCAGCGGCAATCTAGGGGCGCGAACATACTCTGTCCCCAATCCTGTTGCTACTTCAGCCAATTTTATATTTTGAACCAAAAAAGCATTTATATCTAATTCCAATAGTGGTAAAAACCATCTGTATATCGCCAATGCCTCGTCAATTCTTCCTGCTTTGGCCAATTTGAAAATAGTAACCGTTTCTTTTGGAAAAGCATCCACCAAACCGGAAACCCATCCATGAGATCCCATCAAAATACTCTCTAAAGCCAAGGTATCCACACCTGAAAGTATCTTCAAACGATCTCCAAAACGGTTGATAATTCTGGTAACATTAGAGATGTCTCTGGTCGATTCTTTGACGGCTTGGATGTTGTCACATTTCAACATTTCTTCAAACATATCCAGTGTCACTTCAATTTTATAATCTACAGGATTATTATAAACCATAATTGGTAACGAGGTGTTTTTGGCCACTTCGGTAAAATAAACAACGGTTTCATAATCGGAGGCTGTGTAGCGCATGGGTGGCAACATCATCAATCCTTTTGCACCATCTTTCTCTGCTTTGTTGGCGGCCTCGATAGCACCGCGAGTGGTTTGTTCCGCAATATTCATAATTACGGGTACTTTATTGTCTACTATAGCTACCGTGCCTCGAATGAGTTCTCTTTTTTCTTCTTCCAATAATGTGCTGGCTTCCCCAAGAGTTCCTCCCAGAATGATTCCATTTACGCCCGCTTCAAGTTGGGCTTTCACATTTACTTCAAACATATTGAAGTCTAATTTATCATCTGCAGTGAATTTTGTTGTCACTGCCGGCATCACACCATTCCATTGAACACTCATAATTGCTAAATTTTTATTGAGACAAAATTACCCCCCAAACACCGATAAATCTTTTGATAAATTATCCTAAAATAATACTATCCTACCCATTATACATCTACTGTGAAAAAAATATGAGTGATATTTGCGCATTTTTTTTATAATATATACATTTGGATAAAATAGTATTATTCATGAAAGTTTTTCCGTTTAAAATAACAAAAACAGTTACTGAATCCATTATCTATCAAGAAGATAGAGAGCTTATGTTTTATAACAAATTGCATCAGCATGAAGAAACACAAATAAGCTACATCGAAAAAGGAGAGGGAACCCTATTGGTAGGAGACACTGTAACACAATATCAAAAAGGAGATATCTTAGTGATAGGAAGTAATTTGCCACATGTATTTCGAAGTGATACAAGCATAGAAGAATCATCGGTAATGCTATCCCTTTTTTTTACTAATAACTCTTTTGGAAAAGATTTTTTCGAATTGTCCACATTCAAAACCATTCAACCTTTTTTTGAAAACTGCAAAAACGGATTCATCATTAAAGATAGTCCGAAAAAAATCATCAAATGTTTCAAAAAAAACAAGACTGAAAATGAACTTGATCGTTTTATTACATTTTTGGAAACCATAAAAAATATTAACCAAGCCGATAAAACACCGCTTTCTTGTTATATCTACGACAAGAAAATCACTGATAATGAGGGAAAAAGGATGCAAAATGTTTTTGAGTATGTGATGAATAATTATCAAAAAAACATCTCTCTTGAAGATATCTCTTCTATATCCAATATGACCAAGAATGCTTTTTGTCGGTATTTTAGAGTGAGAACCAACAAGTCTTTTTTTCAGTTTCTGATAGAAATCAGAATTGAACATGCCGGGAAATTATTATCAAAGAAAAACGAGTTTTCGGTATTGGAAATTGCTGAATTATGTGGTTTCAACAACATTTCGAATTTCAACAGAAAATTCAAGGAAATAAAAAAAATATCGCCTTTACAATACCGAAAATTAAACGCATAAAACCAAATCATTTCTATAAACAAAAACCCGATAGCTATTCCTAAACTTTTGGGGGCAGTTCATCCTGTATCGGCTTTTTTTTTGATGGGCAGTACACTCGATAAGGCCTTCGGGATTGTAGAGCGGTGTCATTTACGCAATAGTTCCTGCACCTCTTCGACTGTTTTTGTGGCAAGCCAGTCGTTTATGGAAATAATGGCTTCATTGGGCACTAGCGGATGCAGGGCATTGAGTGCATGCTGCTCCGGCAACTCCATTTCGCGTAATGCCAAAAGGTCGTTGGGCGTGCAGTTCAGGTTCAAGCAGAGCGTGGTGAGTTGTCTAAAGTTAAGCTGTACGGCGTCTCCCCGAAGCATCTTGTATGCCGTGGCATTGTTGATGCCAATTTTTATCAAGAAAGCTGTGGGGTGTATTATGTTGCGTGCGGCAAGTACTGGTTCTAGATGTAGCACTATGCTACTCTTATGGGGCTGTAGATTGCCTCGCTTTTTTTTATGTATCATGGCTGTTATCCGATTATAAATGCCTCAAATGTATAAAATTACTATTACATATATATTTTTATATATGTAATAGTAATTTTATACATTACAGATTAACTATTTTACATTACAGCGTATCTACTTTATATTAGACCATAATGATTTTATATTAGATCATCACCTTTATATAATACAGAAATCTAAACAGTCGTTGGGTAGTTCTAAACAGAGTCAAGGGTCGCCAAAACTCCTATAGGCGCAAAGCAGAAGCGGATGAAGCGAACAAAAAAGGATTTTTGAGTTTCTCGGGGAAGTATACAGGGGAAGCGCAGGGGCGAATTGCCAATAAAAACACAAATACAATGTTTTTTTTGCCACAGATTACTCCCATTTGCACAGATTAATTTATAGAAGCTGTGTTGCACTTTTAAACTTGTTTCTACACGGGAAGAAAGATTTTCGGAATTACTGAGATAGAAAGACCCTCGGAATCAATTAAAGAAGCTCGTTTAAAACTCGACAGACTTTTATGACTAGTACGTTTTACAAGACCATTAAAAAAAATGCAAAGGAGACTTTCCGTAGCATGGAGCGATAAATGCCCATTGTTTCAATGTCCTGCCAAACTTTTGCAAATGCAATGTTGTGCGTTCGTCCTTTTCGACTTATATGTTATCAGAATCCTTACCTATTTTATCAATCATTTTCTTAGTTACCAACAAAATCTATTTTTGCCACTCAATCAATTTAATCGTTACTAATGGCTTTTTTATTTAGAGGTTATTTACTGAGATACTATCTTTATTTTATGTTGTATTCTTTTTGTAACAACAGTAAGAGCTTTTCTGCCAGCTCCTTGTTCTTCTTCAATGCAATGGTACCAGAAATAATAGCATCTTTATCCTGCTCCAGGAAAAAGGAAAAGGATTTAATTACCTCCCTTTTGGTAGTTAATAAAGCTGGTATACCCGATTGTAACCGTTGCAATTGTAAATCAGGTGAAAAGCGTATGAAACTGTTGTTAAATATAGATGAGGAATAATCCAATGCTTTAGAAGAGGCGTTCATGATGCTTTGTTGTTGTACTGTTTCAACGTAATTGCAATAAGTAGCATAAATAGTAATATTATCAGATGCCAGTTTGTTATGGATTAAACGTAACCCCCCGGCATTCATCAACTGGTTGATCGCGCGTTTGGAATAAAGAGACTCATAAGTATACCCTACATATTTCCAGTGCATATTATAAAGAGTTGCAATTTCTGCCTTCGTCCATGTTCCCTTATCAAGTAATAAAATAAAATTGTCCTTTCCCCTTACTTGTTTCATATTCTGTCTTATGGCAATACCAAGAGATAGTGTATCATTTTTGAGATCTCCAATCATTGATTGAATGTATTCCCTTTCTCTGTCTCTTTCAATCTTATGCTCCAGTTGATACTCTGCTAAAAATCCACAAAATACAGCAAGGAACAGCATAAAAAACTCCCAAAAATAAGTTTTCCAGTTTTTCTTTCCGTCATGGTGGGCATGATGATGTACTTCCATATTTTCATATTCTTGTTTTGGAGTTATAGTGTCAGACTCGTTAGAAGGAGTAATTTCGCCGGAGAGTTTTTCCGATTCGATATTTTTTGGATTCTCTAAAGATTCGTCGCCTGTATCTATGTTTTCTGTCATTATATTTTTAGTTAGTTGGTCAAATTATTTAAATGGTTCGATAGCATGACGCACAACGTTCTGGTACTACAAGTGGTTTGGGAACTACGTTAAGATTTATTTTTCGGTTGTCACTAAACTCCCAAATACAAAACCATTTTTAAACTAGGCCAATTACCCAAATCCGTTCTAGCAGCTGTTGGGTGTATGCTCTATTATTTATTCAACACAGTTTCTTGATAGAATATAGAATACCAAGTTCCATTTCTTTTTACATAAGTTGCAGCAGCAGCAACTTTCGGAACCCAAGGTGTCTGATCCTCCTCAATAGCATTTTGATTGGCTAAATAATACATGATGGCAACATCTTTTGAAACTGGCTTCACCTTAATATCCATTAATTCGTATGAGTTAATAGTAGTTTTTTGAAGTGACTTAATAACATCATTTTCATTCATAGTTTTTCTGCCGAAATAACCAATATAATCATCAGCTAAGATTTCTTTTAGCTTGTCAAGCTCTTTTGACTTTGAGTACTCCCATGTCTTTGTTTCCCTGTAAATAATTTCTTGTTTGTCTTTGTCTGTAAACTCGCTTGGAGACGAAGTTTTGACGTTGCAGGAAATCAAGCTAAATAATAGTCCAAATGAAAGAAGGTTTATTATCTTTTTCATGTATCGAATATATAGTGTTTCTAAAGAATTACGCCTAACGTTCTGGGACTATAGCGGGTTTGGGACTAAATTAAGCCCATTATTCGGATTTGCCAAATCATCCCAAATACAAAACCAACTTTCCATTAAGCCAATTGCCCAAATCCGTTGTAGTAGCTGTTGTAGGAAGGTTTTAATTCAAATTATTGTTATTTAGAAAAAACTCCATTTGCATTTTTCCATTCTAGATTATATTTTTTATCGTCAGTTGTAATGTCAAGATCTCCATCATTATCAACATCATGTATTCTAATCCAGTTAATCCAATTTGCTGAAATGTCAAAGTTATTAAGTAAAACGGAATTTGTAACATCTGAAAAAGTATTTCCTTCGTTTTTTAATATTTGCAAATAATATCCTTGATAAAATGGAAGAGAACCTGTACTATCGCCTGTTCTAGTCAATAAAATATCATTTTTATTATCTCCATTATAATCAATAAAATCAATATCAATTACTTCTCCATTACCATTTACTTCGGGTAAAATTGCCATTCTATTAGAAGAATATTTCCCTGTTGAACCACCCCACAGCACCGTTGATTTTCCACCTTGTTTTTCGTGACCTGTTATAACTAATTCTAAAAAACCATCATTATTTATATCATAAAGTTCAGAAGTGTAAAAATTTTTATTACCTAAATTTGATGGAAATCTGGAAGAATCAATAGTAAAATTTCCTGCTCCATCATTAATTAAAAATTTAGAAATGCTTTTTGTTTCAGTAAAAAACAAATCTAAGTCACCGTCATTATCAATATCCCCAGCACATACTGAATGACAAAAACCAGAAATAGGGAGTGTTTTTGTGGTGAAAATTCCATTTGTATTGAAAATTATCTTTTGTACTTCTCCTAGATAAGGGGATTGATCAAAGCCATGTCCTGCAATTACTATATCGGTAAAACCATTTTTATCAAAATCACCAGTAATGGCTTTTCGAGCATGAACATAAGTTGGAATATTTGAATTAAAAACAGTTTGCTCAAGCAAATAAGCTTCATTACTGTTTTTATAATATTCAACATCAATTCCAACGTTTGCATTTGTGTTTTGACCAAGTCCCATTACATCAATATCTCCATCTTTGTCGAAATCGGCATAGGCTCGTGCGTTATATCCTCCTAGCCAATAGTAAGGAAAAACAGTTGACATATCTTCGTATATGTAATTAGAAATATAATTACTATATGAGGTTGTTTTGTTAATCTCGGTATTAGAAGTAATATTCAATGAAACTTCATTAGATTCGTCTTTTGAACAACCTAAAATTATGGTAAATGATAGTAATAATATTATTGTTTTTGTGTTTTTCATTTTTTTATTTTAAGAGTATTAATTTATTACTTATATTTTTTTATTTTAATGATATTTCTCCCGTATCGAGAGCAACTTTCCTACAACTAGCATATAGGTCTGACAAAATCATTCCAATCCGTCCAAAAATACTGGTGGGTTGGTTTGACAAACGTCACGCGTTCTGTTTTCTCAAATGTATAAAAAAACAACTATAATTCATGAAAAGGATTTTTTATCTGTTGTACGCTTTTTGCCCTTAATAAGAGTAGGTATTTTTTCTCTTTTTCAAATTCGAATACTTCCTTGTTTTTCCATAAATGATTTATGAATACGGCTGCCCTAGCCCTGATGGAAGTGAAAAGCCTTATGAAGTAACCCTGTGTTTTTTCTTGACCTAAAAGAGCGACCAGCGGAAGCTCCTTTTATGTCTTAGAAAAAAACGGGGGTATGAACAAGCTTGCAACGGTCAGCAGGAATAGCTTCTTGGAATTAAAAATAAACCCTGACTCGTAGTAAAACAAGTCAGGGTTTAAATTTTTGAAATGAGATAATATTACATATAACTCAAAATCTCTTTTTTGAAAGCGTCGTATTCGCCTTGTAGAATCAAGCCGTTATCGAGTAACTTTTTATAATTTTGCAGTTTGGCAAAAAGCTCATCTTGCGTCAATTCGCTTGATTTCTTCTCTGTTGACGCCGAAGTGTTTTCAGTATAATTGGAAAGAACGGGCATAATTTCGGCAAAATCGGTTACATCTTCAGTTTCCATTTCTTCAATCATTTCCGCTTCTTCAATTAAAGCCGGAATTTCTTCCGCGATTGGAGCAAGGGGCGACACTCCATTTTTTAAAATATCCAATTGCTCTTTGGCATAAGTAAATATTTTGCGCGCTTGAATTTTAGGAATATAATCAATCGAAACCTGCATATCCGTTTTGGTAGAAAAAGAAAATTCGGATCCCAATATGTTTTCTTTTACAAACGTTCCCTCGATGTCATCCCAGGTATAATCAATAAAGTTCATGGACAGACCCAAATTTTTGGGCTGGCAAATAATGATTCTTTTATTGGTCATGACAATACTATCCGGAAGTACGGTTAATGCTGGTTTTTTTTGTACCGCTATATAACCAATTTCTTCATTCTTCATTAATATATCGGTCAATTTTGAAGCGATTTTTTCAATGGCTTTTGGATCTTGTTCTTCGTTTAAAAACTTTTTAAATTGTTCTTTCATATTTTATAAAGTTGCTGAGTCACTAAGTAACTGAGTTGCTAAGTTTTTTTATTGTTTCGCAAAAGTAGTGCCTATTTTTCTAATTGCTTCGCCTGTTCGGTAAATTCTTTACCTCGGGTCAATAATTTCCATTTGCATTTTCTTGGTTAAACTTTTAAAAACCAACTCATAAGAATGGTCTATTAGTTCCCTGATCATGGCATCAGGAACATCATTGTTTACGGCAATCGTGTTCCAATGTACTTTGCTCATGTGATAACCCGGTTTTATGTCATCATATTGTGCGCGTAATTCCTGGGCCCGATCGGGATTGCATTTGAGATTGACCGAAGGCTCTCCTTTTTCCCATTGTAATAATGAAGACAAACCAAACATTTTTCCGCCTACTTTGAAGACCAAAGTATCTTCGTCAAAAGGGAAATGTTCGGTAACTCCTTTTTTCGAAAGGCAATATTCGTAATAGGTTTCTAGATTCATAGTTATTTTACTTTTTCCATCATTCTTTCTGGGTAGGCCAAGGGTTTAAAACCAAATTTTTCATACAAAAAATGAGCATCTGCCGTGGCTAATCGCCAAATCTTAACGTCTTTTAAAACGGGTTCATTCATCATCGCCGAAATCAAAATAGACGAATATCCTTTTCCTCTGTGTTCTTCGGTTATAAAAACATCCATCACGTATGCAAAAACCACGTAATCGGTAATTACCCGGGCAAAACCAATTTGTTTGTCGTCCAGATAAATTCCAAAACAAATCGAGCTGTCAATTGTTTTTTGCACTTCTTCAATGGTTCTTCCTGCAGCCCAGTAAATATCTTTTAGAAAATGCTGAATAAAAGGAACATCGAGTTTCTTTTTATCGGTGGAAACGTGTATCATATTTGGTATAAAATAGGTTTACTCGGACTTGCATCGTTCTCGAAAGATGCGATTTGTAGATTCAACAAATAACTTCCGTCTGGCACCTCATCAGCAACATAAATCATTTCGGTTATGGTGCAATGCAATCTGGCATCGGCATTCAAATTATTGACATCTTTTACATTCCAAAACGCTTTGTGTGCCAATAGTTTTCCTTCGTCATGTTCTTTATCCACGCTGGGTAAATCTATCAGTAAATGTTTGATTCCGCTTTCGCGAATGAAACGCGCAGCCTCTTCAGCCAGATAAGGCGGATTGGTATTCGAATATTTTAATGATTTTTTTATTTTGAAATTGGGCAATGTCCGGATAATTATGGCTTCCGGAGTTTTCTCGCCTAATGCTTTTTTAATTTGATTCCGGGTTATTACCCAATCTTCTCCTTGCATTTCCGGTACAATGGAAATCAATTCAGACAAAAAGAAAAACTGTTTCAAACATTGATTGATGCTGTAAAATTCTCTGGTAATATGCCCCAGACATTCGGTATGGGTTCCATGTCCGTGTGGATTGAAGAAGATATTATTGAAGTTCGTCGAGGATTTTCCTTCGGAAACTTTCCCGATCCATTCGCCAAAAACAACGGGCTCTATTACTGGTTTCTCTATATACCAAGCAATCGGATTCTCATCTGTATTGGTTATTGGAATTGAAATATCAATAGGTTTTGATAGGTCAATTTTAAATTCGTTGTTGATTGTTGCTATCATAATTGAACGCGGATTTTACAGATATGCTAACGCAGATTTTACGGATTTTATATCAGCGTTGCTTGCATCCGTTTCATCTGCGTTCTATTTCATTCCAAATTTAAATAAAATAAGTCGGATGCAATTCCATCCGTCAAAAACTTTCCTTTTTTGGTGGGTTTTAGGATATTGTTTTCGATGAAAATCAAATCATCATCAAGGAATTTCTGGGCTAGTTTTTGCAAATATTCTAAATACTCGCTTCCAAATTCTTTTTCAATTCGATCCAATGAAACTCCCCAAATCGTTCGCAAACCCGTCATAATATATTCGTTGTAACGATCCGAGACCGAAAGAATTTCTATTTCATTGGGTAGCTTATTTTCTTGAATTGATTTTAGATACAGCGAATTATTCGAAATATTCCAACTTCGGGAAATCCCATCATAACTATGCGCTGACGGGCCAATTCCTAAGTATTTTTTCCCCAACCAATAGGCCGAATTGTTCTTTGAGAAATAATTGGCTTTTCCAAAATTCGACAATTCATAATGGATAAAATCATTGGCTTCCAATGTTTCTACCAGAATCGCAAAGTGTTCCTGAGCCGATTCGTCGTTGGGTTTGGCAATTTTTCCGGTTTGAATGAGTTTGTTCAAAGCCGTTTTGGGTTCTACGGTTAATGCATAACTGGAAATATGTGGTATTCCAAAAGACAAAGCCTTTTCGATATTTTGCTTCCATTTCTCGTTGCTCATTCCTGGAATTCCATAAATCAAATCGAGTGAAATATTATCGAAATATTGTGTCGCTTCTGCTAAACATTTTTGGGCTTCCGCCGAATTATGTGCTCGATTCATCATAACCAGATCGTCTTCAAAAAAAGATTGGATCCCTATGCTGAGTCGGTTGATGCGGCTTTTGGATAATTCAATAATTCGTTCGGTTGATAAATCATCAGGATTTGCCTCGAGGGTAATTTCTGGATTTTCAACAACTTTGTAATAATTGTAAACTTCGGCAATCAAGAATTCAATTTCTTCTGTACTCAATACCGAAGGCGTTCCTCCACCAAAATAAATGGTTTCAACAACTTCATTTTCGAACTCACTTTTGCGCAGTTGCAATTCTTTGGCAATAGCCAAAACCATCTCGTCCTTTTTCTTCATTGAAGTCGAAAAATGAAAGTCGCAGTAATGACAAGCCTGCTTGCAAAATGGTATGTGTATGTAGATTCCTGACATGTTTTAGTTTTCAGTTTTCAGTTTTCAGTTTTCAGTCACTGAGGCTATAAACTGGGACTGAAAACTATTTTTTTACTCGCTCCTCATTTTGTTTCACAAAAGCATCCCAACCGGTGTAACTTTTTTCTCCAACCGTTTTCCCCGAATTAAAAAAATGACAAACCGCAGCCGCCAATCCATCGGTGGAATCAAGATTTTTGGGCAATTCTTTCAATCCCAATAATTGTTGGAGCATTTTGGCCACTTGTTCTTTACTGGCATTTCCGTTTCCAGTGATTGCCATTTTTATTTTTTTTGGTTCATATTCGGTAATGGGAATATCTCTGGAAAGTCCCGCAGCCATTGCCACGCCTTGAGCACGCCCTAGCTTCAACATTGATTGTACGTTCTTGCCAAAGAAAGGAGCTTCAATCGCAATTTCATCGGGATGGTGCGTTTCTATTAACTCGATGGTACGTTCAAAAATGATTTTTAGTTTTTGGTAATGATTGTCGTATTTAGACAATTGCAATTCGTTGAGTTGCAAAAATTCCATCTTCTTATTGATAATTTTTATCAATCCAAAACCCATGATGGTAGTTCCGGGGTCTATTCCTAATATGATGCGTTCTTTTGACAAGGTTTATTTTTAAGTTGTTACACAAAGATACTCGAAGTTAACACAGAGATTCACGAAGTTTATTTTGACTAAAAACTTTGTGTTACTTCGCAAATCCTTTGTGAATCTTTGCAAAATAGCATTTTCACGATGATTTTCCTTTACTTTGCGGTATGATTTTAATTTCACACAAAACTAAGCAATTCCTCGTACTTCTAGTCAAACTTTTGATTGTGGGTGGCGCCTTTTATTTTATATACAACCAATTGGCCAACAACGATAAACTCGATTGGCAGAAATTCTTGGTCTTATTTCATAAAAATCAGTCGGTTTTAGGGATTGGTTTTATTTTGTTATTGAGCGTTTTGAACCGCTTATTTGAAATCCTAAAATGGAAATATTTGGTTTCCTACCTCAAACCGATTTCACTTGGGGAAGCCACCAAACAGGTTTTGGCCGGATTAACCGCAGGATTATTTACCCCAAACGGCGTGGGTGAATATGCCGGAAAGGCATTGTATTTTGACAAAAAAGAGACCAAAAAAGTGGTGTTCTTAAACCTAATTTGCAACGGAATTCAAATGATATTGACCGTGGTATTTGGCGTTTTTGGATTATTGTATTTTAATGTACAGTATAATGTGATTACCCCAAAAACTATTGCAATTCTTTTTGGAGCTTGTTTTTTGCTATTTGGAATTTTATTTTTTTCGAAAAAAGTAAACATCAAAGGTTATTCCATAGAAAAGCTGATTCATAAAGTAAATGAAATCCCGAAATCGATTCATGAAAAAAACACGCTTTTGGCTATTCTTCGATATTTGGTTTTCTCGCATCAATACTATTTTTTGTTTCTGGCTTTTGATGTCGATTTACCGTATTTCATTTTAATATCAGCCGTGTCAAGTGTCTACTTTCTGGCCTCCTCTTTGCCTACTTTTCAATTTTTGGATTTTGCCGTAAAAGGAAGTGTAGCGGTTTATTTCTTTGGAATTCTGGGCGTAAACGAATGGGTGGTGGTTTTTGTCACCACGCTCATGTGGTTTCTGAATGTGGTTTTACCAGTAGCAATTGGGAGTTACTATGTTTTGAATTTTAAAAGCTCCCTAGTCCCCAAAGAAGAAATCCTATAAACGAATTAATCTTATACCCTATGATTACAATTGTTTTTGGTGTGATTTTGATAGCCTACCTACTTACTATTGGCTGGCTCATTTTTGGCTTTACCAAAATAAATTCAATTGAATACATTGGCTTGCCGCCAAAAACCAGTTTTACCATTATTGTTCCTTTTCGAAATGAAGTCAAAAGTTTACCGGTTTTATTAGACAGTTTCTCAAAATTAAATTATCCAACGGATTTGTTTGAAGTGATTTTGGTTGATGATGAATCGGAAGAAAGATTTCAGATTTCAGATTTCAGATTTCAGATTACAACTATACAGAATATTCGAACTTCAAATTCTCCGAAGAAAGATGCGATTGAAACTGCCATGAAAGTGACAAAAACCGATTGGGTCATTACCACCGATGCCGATTGTGTGGTCAATAAAAACTGGTTATTGGCATTGGATAATTATATTCAGCTTCATCACGTTTCGATGATTGCGGGAGCGGTTACTTATGATGGAGATAATTCCTTTTTGCACCAATTCCAACAATTGGATTTAGCGAGTTTACAAGGCGCAACCATTGCTGGTTTTGGAATTAAAAAAGGGTTTATGTGCAATGGTGCGAACTTTGCTTATACCAAATCTTTTTTTCAAAAGCTCCATGGTTTCGAAGGAAATAACACTATTGCCAGTGGCGATGATGTTTTTTTGTTGCAAAAAGCCATTGCTCGATTTCCTGAAAAAGTAGCGTATTTAAAATCGAAAAATACCATTGTACACACAAAACCCGTGAATGATTGGAAATCGTTGTTCTATCAAAGAGTACGCTGGGCATCCAAAACGAGTTCCTATCAAAGTGCTTTTGGGAAAAGGCTGGGATTGCTTGTTTTTGTTGGTAATTTGAGCTTTGTTTATTGTTTCTGTCTTGTTGTTTTTGGTTTGCTTCCCTTTTTTTTTCTTGGTTTCTATTTTCTTTTAAAGTTTGGTATTGACGCGGTTTTAATACAAAAGGCCAATCGTTTCTTAACCAAACGTAAAATCCGTTATTTGCTTTTAAGCAGTTTGTGGTATCCGTTTTTTAGTACTGCTGTGGCTTTGTACAGTTTGTTTGGGAAATACGAATGGAAAGGGAGGAGGTTTTAGATTGCAGATTTTAGATTGCAGATTTTTAGATTTCTGATGTATCGTGCAGGGCAATTGGTTGATATAATAAAACAAATGCTCTCTTGAAACCTGCTGCCCTAGCCCAGATGGGAACGGCATCCTTTTTCTTTTTCCTTTAAAAAGAAAAAGATATAGTGTACAGCTGGAAATAGCTCCTCCCTTTGGCTACGCTCAGGATGAACTACTCCACTTTTAGAATTACGGGAAGTATAAACTGGGTTTTTACGGGAATACCACGTTTGATTGCTGGATTTATTTTTGGAAAATCCACCAAGCGAACTTTTAAGATGCTATCAATTTTAATGGTGTCATAAGATACCGAGTCTTTTGGAAACTGAGGCTCAAATTTCATGGTTGCATTGGGAAAAACGGTCACTTTTACTTCAATGGTGTCCAACTCAGGATAAAGAACCGCGAGGGTGTCATTGCACAATTTCTCCTGGATTAATTGCGTTAAAACCTCAAAAAAGCATTGTTGACGTTGTTTTTTGTCCTCAATTTTTTCGCAATCCACAACTGAAGGATATTCATCCACTTCATCCCAATTGATTGCCTTCAATTCCTTTTGTAGCAATTCCTTTTCAGAAGGGACTTGCTTGTCGAAATATTGACAGGAATTAAAAAATAGGAATACTAAAAAAAGAGAATACTGCTTCAATGTTTTGTTTTTGAATGGGACTAATATGCTATAAAAATACAACTATTTTTCTCATATTCGTATAAGAAATAGGCGCTACCTTTAGGACTGCAAAATTACTAAAAATTATTTTATGGATATACTGCTTTTACTTTTAGGTTTTGTGTGCGTAATTGTGGGGGTTTTTGGAAGCTTCCTACCTGTTTTACCTGGCCCAAGCATTAGTTGGGTTGGATTGGTATTACTGTATTTTACAACTGCTGTGGTTGCTAATTATTGGATTCTTGGTATATCTCTATTGATTACAATTGTGCTTACGGTTCTGGACTATGTCATTCCTGCCAAAGGAACCAAAAAATTTGGCGGAAGCTCTTATGGCATTTGGGGAACAAACATTGGGTTGGTTGTTGGGATTTTTGCTCCTATCCCGCTGGGCTTTCTTATTGGTCCATTTGTCGGGGCACTGGTTGGAGAACTTCTTTATGACTATAAAGATCATAAACGGGCTTTGAAATCGGCCGCAGGATCGCTGCTGGGCTTCTTAGCCTCTTCCTTTATGAAGTTTGTGGTGTGTATGATGTATTTGGGTTTGTTCCTTTGGATTATGTGGAAAAATAGAGCTGGTTTGTTTTAAAGCATAAAAAAAGCCTCTCCATTAAGAAAGGCTTTTAACAATATTTGCGGTCTGGACGGGACTCGAACCCGCGACCCCATGCGTGACAGGCATGTATTCTAACCAACTGAACTACCAAACCCTGCTTTATTGCGGTGGCAAAGATACAATAGATTTTCGTTTACGCAACTATTTTATGACACAAGAATAAAAAAATATATAAGTCACTTAAAATCAAATAAAAACACGGTAGAATCTAAATGAATTTGGGTGTGTTTACTATTCAATTTGCGTAATTTGGTATTGATTCCTGCAATTCAAATAGAGTTTTTAACGAATTGCAAACCCCCTTAAATCAAAAAAAGGGATTCATCTCGTCATACTTGACCAAAGAAAGTTTTACATTTTAACGAATTACAAATGTCTTTAAATCAAAAAAGCTATCCACAAAGTGGAAAGCTTTTCATTGGTCTAACTACAAACCGTCTCGTCTTTTGACGAGAAAACAACACAACTAGCTTTAGATACTGTATATTGGCAAAAAAAGCCTTTCTGTTACGAAAGGCTTCCCCAATATTAGCGGTCTGGACGGGACTCGAACCCGCGACCCCATGCGTGACAGGCATGTATTCTAACCAACTGAACTACCAAACCTCTGCTTTATTGCGGTGGCAAAGATACAATAGATTTCCGTTTACACAAGCCTTTTTGGAGAGAATTTTGAATATTATTTTAACCCGTTATCCAAAGTTTTGTTTTTCAACCAAGTATGTCGTCAGTATTTTTTCAAAACTTTCGCCAACGCTCACCGGAATGTACTTTATTTTGTTTTGAGCACAGGTCAAAGCTAACTTTTTAAAGTAGTTCCCAACCTGTTTTTCATACTCTTCCTTCACATTATCGGCAAAAATCACTACCTCATCACCAGTTTCTACGTCAATAAACTTCCTTGGTGCGTTGTCAAAATCAAATTTCAGCTCCGTTTCGTTATCAATCACATGAAATAAAACTACTTTATGCTTATTGTGTTTCAAATGTTGTAAGGCATTAAAAAGCGCTTCTTCATTTTCGGACTGAAACATATCCGTAAAAAGGATAATCATGGAACGTCGGTGAATTTTCTCGGCTATTTGATGCAAGTAAGCAATCGTATCCGTGCTTTTTTTCTCTTTTGGGATTTCCAAAAGGCTTTCCAATTTATTCAATATCATTCGGTGATGGCGATCACTGCCTTTTTCGGGCGCGTAGTACTCGTAACTATTCGAAAACACACTTAAACCCACCGCATCACGCTGTTTCTTCAGCAGATTCATTAAAACCGCCGATGCCAATACCGAAAAACCGATTTTACTTTCATAAAACGGCTGATTGTCTTTTAATTTTGGATAATGCATCGAGGACGAATTATCGATGATAATATGACAGCGCAAGTTCGTTTCTTCTTCAAAGCACTTAGTGTACAAACGATCCGTTTTGGCAAATAATTTCCAATCGATATGCTTAGTACTTTCACCAATATTATACACTTTATGCTCAGCAAATTCAGCCGAAAATCCATGAAACGGACTTTTATGCATGCCCGAAATAAAACCTTCGACCACTTGATTGGCCAACAATTCCAAATGCTGAAAACTGGATATTTTTTCTATTTGCGATTCGATCTTCATATTCCAAATGTATAAAAAAGTTTGAATACCCTACCTTGCGTTACAGACAATTTGAAATTAAACTATCAAAAGTTAATTTTCTTTAAACCATTAAGACATTGAGTATCATTAAGCTTAATAGCCTTAATCTCTTAATGGTGAATTAATTTGATTTTAGCACAACAAAATATTTAAAACAAAAAAAGGCTTGACTTTCGTCAAACCTTTCTATATGAATCATAATCGATTGATTACAACAATGCGTCCAAACTATCGGCGTACGTTTGTTTTGGAGCTACTCCTACTTGTTTCCCTACTACTTCTCCATTATGAAAAACCAATACTGTTGGAATATTTCGAACACCGTATTTTGCAGCAAATTCTTGGTTTGCATCTACATCCACTTTACCTACAACCACTTTACCTTCGTATTCGTTGCTAAGTTCGTCAATGATTGGCCCAACCATTCTACAAGGCCCACACCATGCTGCCCAAAAATCTACCATTACAGGTTGTGTTGATTTCAAAACTACTTCTTCAAAAGTAGCATCTGTTATTGCTAATGCCATACTATTTTTATTTTATGTTTAACTGTTTAAAGCTTTTTATTAGAGGACAAATTTAGAAATTAAAAACAAACCAAACACCATTCTCAAATTAGTTTTAATTATAAGTGCATTGTCAATTCTTATCCGAACCTATTTCACCCATTCCCAGTAACCATACCCGCTCATTTATCATCGTAAGCACAATCGAAAGTAGGAGCTATTTCCTGCTGTACGCTATATCTTTTGTGTCTCGTAAAAAAACGAGACACAAAAGGATGCCGCTTCCATCAGGGCTAAGGCATTCGGGATTTCAAAACTTTTATTCAAAAAAAAGACTCTCTTTTCAGAAGGTCTTTATTATTCTATTTCGATCGTATGAATTATAGACTGTATTTCAATCCAAGAGTTAAACCTAATCCACTGATTCCAACATAAGAACTAATATCATCTTTTGCATCATTAGGTCTCATTGTATCACTAGGATCTGCCGTAGCAGTGTTAGGATTAAATAAAGGATTATTTGAATTACTGTTAATTTGCTCTACATAATTTACATGACTTGCAGAGTATGATGCGTCAGCACGAAAAGCAGTAGGTGTATTCAATTTATCTACACCATTTTCAGTATATACTTTCGTTTCTTTAGTTTTTCCGTGAACAGTAAAATTACGGTACTCTAATTCCGCAAAAGCAGAAATGTTTTTACCTAATTTATATGATGTTCCTAAAGCAGCCATAAATCCAACAGTTGGATTTGGCAATACCACATCTTTTGTATGTGTATTTGTAGTCCCCGCAGGATTTGCATAAGTTCTATTGGTTTCAATCGTTAAATCTCCAACTACAGGAACAATAACCCCTACTTTAGTATAAGGTTCAAATTCTGCAGCTTCACCTAGAAACAAAACAATAGCTGGCGCCAAATCAAAAGCTGTGATTTTCCCTTCGGCTTTACCCGTTACAAAAGTAGGACCCGCAGCTACTAATCTATTAACCGTTTCAACCATAGTTTTGTTATTACCCGTGAAATAATTAAATCCCATCTCAACACCCAAACGTGGCGTAAAACGGTATCCTGCACTTAAACCAGTACGGAATCCTTCTCCAAAAGATCCTGTATTAGTTTCTCTAGAAACCAAAGTAGTACCATTTGCAGCATATACATCTGTGTTTGGCAATTGTCCTGAAATAACCGGAAATTCTGTAGCAGCAGTCTGTACAAAATAAGAACCTCCTAATTTAAAATACCAACTTTCTTTTTTTTTATCTTGTCCTACCATAGTCATAGTAGAAACTAATAATCCTAATAAAAATAATTTTAATTTCATTTTTTAAATTTTAATTTCAACAAAAATATATTTATTTTCTTATACCTAAAATACGCAGTATGGAATAACATAAAATCATTTGTTTATATTAATTATTTTAAACATTACACATCTATACCGTTAAAAAAAACAATAATTACATTACTAAATCACCAATATTTAAATTTTAAAACTTACATTTTAAACCGAATACTATTATATTAAAAATAAAAAGATGTTTTTTAGCGCTTGATTTATCAATAAATTGAATGCGCGCATACAATTTTATTAATTATTTAACATAAAAGAAGACTTAAATAAAACCTTGTGTCGTTCCATTTTAAGTCTTCTTTTATGTTAGATAATAATCCGATTTTCTCTTAATTCAACTTAAAGTTAATCTGCATTTTCTCTAATTCGAACAACAATTCATTCGAGATTTGAACTTTCAACTTTCTGCTCGGCATGATCAATTTCGTGACTACTTTTATTTCTTCAACTTCCCTGACTGTTTTTGCTTCTCCCACTTCAATCGCTTCTTCATTTTCATCCACAAAAGATTCTTCTTCATTCTCCACAAAATCAGGTTCCGCTTCCACAATTCGTTTTGTTTTTTCCAACTCCATGATTTCAAAACTCACCGTGTTTTCACCTCTATTTTCCTGAAAAAGATGACTCAGTTTATGAATAAATTCGGTTTCCAAATCTTTTATATTCAGCAATAAAATTAGTTTTTTGGCAAAAGTACTCAGCACATCCTGCAAATATTGCACCAGTACAAACTGCATTCTAGGTTCTGTTTTTTTACCGGTTTCTTGATTGGTCCAACCTTCTTTTATCAATATTTTAATAAAAGTAAAATTATTTTGAATAAAGAAATGACGAAATTTCAAATACTCCTCCCCAAAAATTTTGAACTCATAACTCTCATCATAACCTTCCAGCATAAAGGTTCCCCACCCTTTTCCGTTTTTGGCCACTCGGTGTTGTACATTGGTAATAATTCCACCAAAAGTTAGATTCTTACCGATATGCAGTTCCATATTCCGCAACGCCTCCAATTTGGCATTACAAAAATATTTCATCTCAAATTTATAATCATCCAGCGGATGCCCCGAAATATAAATCCCAACCACCTCTTTCTCTTTGGCTAGTTTTTCCATCGTGCTCCAGTCTTCACAAGGAGGCACAACGGGTTCGGCAATTTGCACATCGCTGCTTTCGCCAAACAAACTTACCTGCGATGAATTTTCATTCTCCTGGAATTTGGATCCATATTTAATGGATTTTTCATAGAAGGTAATTCCGTCACCATCATCATGAAAATATTGCGCTCTTGTCGTTCCTTCAAATGAATCAAATCCACCGGCCAAAATCAAATTCTCCAGTGCTTTTTTATTCGCTGCACGCAAATCAATACGTTTGGTCAAGTCAAAAATAGACTTGTATTTTCCATCTTTTCTATTCTCTACTATAGTGGCCACAGCTCCAGAACCAACGCCTTTTATGGCGCCCATTCCAAAACGCACTGCATAATCATCATTTACGGTAAACTTATAGAAAGATTCATTGACATCGGGGCCCAAAACTTGCAATCCCATACGCTTGCATTCTTCCATAAAAAAAGAAACTTGCTTGATGTCACTCATATTATTAGACAAAACCGCCGCCATATATTCCGCAGGGTAATTCGCTTTCAAATAGGCCGTTTGATACGCCACCCAAGCATAACAAGTGGAGTGCGATTTATTAAAGGCATATTCCGCAAATGCTTCCCAGTCTTTCCATATTTTTTCTAATTTGTCTGCGGCATGCCCTTTGGCAACAGCCTGATTAACAAATTTAGGTTTCATTTTATCAAGTACATCCTTTTGCTTTTTTCCCATCGCTTTACGCAAAACGTCGGCATCACCCTTGGAGAAATCGGCCAGTTTTTGGGACAAAAGCATTACCTGCTCTTGATAAACGGTAATTCCGTAGGTGTCTTTTAGTAATTCTTCGCAGGCCTCCAAGTCATAAATAATTTCCTCTTCCCCGTTTTTTCTTTTTACAAAACTTGGGATATAGGCAATCGGTCCTGGACGGTACAACGCATTCATGGCAATCAAATCTGGAAAAACCGTTGGCTTCAATTCCTTCATGTATTTTTGCATTCCCGCACTCTCATATTGAAAAATTCCTACCGTTTCTCCTCGTTGGAAAAGTTCATACGTTTTTAAATCATCAATAGGAAACGTATCAGGATCAAGATCGATTCCTGATCTATATTTTACTAATTTAACGGTGTCTTTGATCAATGTTAGGGTCTTCAAACCCAAGAAGTCCATCTTCAACAAACCGGCACTTTCTACGACCGAGTTATCAAACTGCGTGACAAACAAATCCGAATCTTTGGCAGTTGCCACAGGAACGAAATTGGTAATATCACTTGGCGTGATAATCACCCCACAGGCGTGAATCCCTGTATTTCTTAAATTCCCTTCCAAGACTTTGGCTTGCTGAATCGTCTCGCCTCCCAGATCATCTTCGTTGGCAATTTCGATTAATTCCTTTATCTTATCGTACTCTTCCGGTCGAACTGCTTTTTTGATTACATCTTCCTTTTCGTTTAAAAACCGCGCCAAATTCCACTTGGATGGCATCATCCCCGGAATTAACTTCGCAATTTTATCGGCTTCAAATAACGGTAAATCCAGTACACGTGCCGTATCACGAATCGCCGATTTGGTTGCCATTTTACCATACGTAATAATCTGTGCTACTTGCTTCGATCCGTACTTTCGAATCACATAATCCATCACACTACTACGGCCTTCATCATCAAAATCGATATCAATATCGGGTAGTGACACACGGTCGGGATTCAGGAAACGCTCAAAAAGCAGGTTGTACATCAAGGGGTCGATATTGGTAATCTTCAAGCAATATGCCACTACCGATCCTGCTGCCGATCCCCTTCCCGGCCCTACCGAAACTCCCATGCTTCTGGCCTCGGCAATTAAATCCTGTACAATCAAGAAATAACCTGGATAACCAGAATTTTTAATGGTTAATAATTCAAAATCCAATCGTTCCTGAATTTCTTCAGTGATTTCTGGGTATCTTCTATTGGCTCCTTCAAAAGTAAGATGACGTAAATAGGCATTTTCCCCCCGTACACCTCCGTCTTTTTCATCTTCAGGGTCATTGAATTCTACTGGGATTTCAAATTTGGGAAGCAATACTTCTCGGGCCAAATCGAAAATTTCAATCTTATCCACAATCTCCGAAATATTCGAAATTGCTTCGGGTAAATCGGCAAAGAGGTGTTTCATCTCCTCTCCCGACTTGAAATAATATTCCTGATTAGGCAAACCATAACGGTAGCCACGACCACGACCTATAGGTGTAGCTTGCTTTTCTCCATCGCGTACACAAAGCAAAATATCGTGTGCATTGGCATTTTCTTTATCGATATAAAAAATATTGTTGGTCGCAATCAGCTTCACTTCATGTTTTCGCGCCAACGTAATCAAGGAGGCGTTTACCCGATTTTCATCCTCTTGATTGTGACGCATCAACTCAATATAGAAGTCGTCTTGAAATTCATTTTTCCACCAAAGAAGAGCTTCCTCGGCCTGATTTTCGCCAAGATTTAGGACTTTGTTTGGGATTTCTCCATAGAGATTTCCGGACAAAACAATAATATCTTCCTTGTACTGCTGAATGACTTTTCGATCAATTCTAGGTACGTAATAAAACCCTTCAGTATAGGCGATAGAAGACATTTTGGCCAAATTATGATAGCCTTTTTTGGTCTTCGCCAAAAGCACTATTTGGTATCCATTATCCTTGACCGACTTGTTTTTATGGTCTTCACACACATAAAATTCGCAACCCACAATCGGTTTCATAGGAACTTCTGTAGGTTCCTCGCCGTTTTCTATGGCTGCCTTATTTTTGGATTCAGCCGCTTTGTTATGGTATAAAATGTCGCGAACAAAATGAAATGCACCCATCAAATTGGCGTGGTCTGTCATCGCCACTGCAGGCATTTTTTGTTGTGCCGCCGCTTTAACCAAAGCTGCAATACTGATGGTCGATTGCAAAACCGAAAACTGCGTATGGTTGTGTAAATGCACAAAAGGCGCATCAATCAATACTTTTTTATTCTCTGTCAGTTCTTCTTTGGAAACCGAAACGGCTTGTTTCTCGCCAAATTGAAGTCGGATTTTCTTCGAAGCTTCTTTAAGGTTGATGTGTTTTAAACCTATTAGCTCAATTTCGTGCGGATTTTTACTTTTGAAATCCTTGAAATAACCAATTTCAACATCAAGTTCTTCCTTGGTAAAAATATCCAAACGGATTAATTCCAAGAAACAACGTGTGGTTGCCTCAACATCGGCAGTGGCGTTGTGCGCTTCCGCAAAAGGAACATTGAAAAGATGACTATGTAATTCGGTTAACGTAGGCAATTTGAATTTTCCTCCACGCCCTCCGGGTAATTTTAATAAAGAAGCGGTAACCTCGGTACAAGTATCTAGAATTGGCATCGAACCCATAGGCGAAGTCACTCCCATTCTGTAGAATTCACAGCCCATAATATTGATATCAAAACCTAAATTTTGACCCACAATAAACTTGGATTTACCTAAAGCGATATTGAATTTTTCCAAAACTTCGGCCAAAGAAATACCTTCGGCTTCAGCCAATTCGGTAGAAATTCCGTGAATTCGCTCCGCATCATACGGAATATTAAATCCTTCGGGTTTTACCAAATAATCCTGATGCTCGATGAGTTTCCCCATATCATCATGCAACTGCCAAGCGATTTGTATGCATCTAGGCCAGTTGTCTGTGTCAGAAATGGGTGCTCCCCATTTCTTGGGTAATCCTGTGGTTTCGGTATCGAATATTAAGTACATAGTTTCTAAAAAGCAAAAATTAAAGTTCCGATCACAAGTTTTGTATTGCCTTAAAATGTTGATTTTATGGACTATAAAAAGTGTACAAACACAAAATGGTGGAAGGTCAAATTTAGGTTTTTTATGGGGATTGAGACTCTTAAGTTATTAACAAAAAGGGCATTTTACAAAATAAGTTTAAGTTGTAAGTTTTAAATTTCATTCGTAAAAAAAATATTTATTGGCCGCCCAAAATGTCCGCGCGGGCCGAGTGAGGGATATGAGCTAGCTACCAAAGTAGCGCGGATAGTCCGACAGCATTAGGGAAAGAGGCCGAATGAGTGCATTGATGAGTTGGCCTCTTTTCCTAATGGTGGCACTCCCAACTAATTTTAAACTTTGGTTCCTTTCCAAAACCCTACTTTACTATCAAATATCCATCTTTTCTCTTTTTTGGATGTCGTAGTATTTTGTTAAAAAAAAGGAGGCCAAAAAACTCGAATATGAGGTTATTTAGGACTCTAAAAACTAGATTTTTAATTCATTTTCGGCAAATATTTCCAATACAAAATATAACAATAATCACTATTTTTTAAATTTTTGTTGTGATTTTTTAAACTAATTACCAATTTATACGTTTTATTTGTAATAAATTTGCAAATTATTAAAAACAGAACAAACCGCATCATATCTGCTTTGAAAAGAAATTCAAAGTCAAATTAAGAAAGTGTATTTTTTGACCAAAAACAACGAACTAAAGTACAATAGTGTTATAAACACCTTTTGGGTATCGTATAAAATACCTTTTCAAAATTGACGCCTCTCTTTTCTTTTTTAAATTTGCGATCAATGATATAATTGTTTAGGAAATTGTCCTGATTATAAAAGAGAAATACACTAAAAAATAGTTAAAATGAGTACTACATTATTCGACAAAGTATGGGATTCGCACGTGGTGCGTAAAATAGAAGATGGACCAGATGTGTTTTTTATTGACCGTCATTTCATTCACGAAGTAACTAGTCCTGTTGCTTTTTTAGGTTTAAAAGAAAGAGGCATCAAGGTATTGTATCCTGAGCGTACTTTTGCGACTGCCGATCACAATACACCTACTATAAATCAACATTTACCTGTTGAAGACGCTTTGTCTGCCAATCAATTGAAAGCGCTGGAAGACAATGCAGCTGAATATGGTATTTCACACTGGGGATTGGGACATCAAAAAAATGGTATTGTTCACGTTGTAGGACCTGAAAACGGGATTACTTTGCCAGGTGCGACTATCGTTTGTGGTGATTCTCACACTTCTACTCACGGTGCTTTTGGAGCTATTGCTTTTGGTATCGGAACTTCTGAAGTGGAAATGGTTATGGCTACACAATGTATTATGCAGCCAAAACCAAAGAAAATGCGTATCAACGTAAATGGAACTTTGAGCAAAGGTGTGGGACCAAAAGATGTAGCATTATATATTATTGCACAATTGACCACTTCGGGTGGAACAGGATATTTTGCGGAATATGCAGGAAATGTTTTTGAAGAAATGTCTATGGAGGGCCGTATGACGGTTTGTAACTTGAGTATCGAAATGGGAGCTCGTGGCGGTATGATCGCTCCTGACCAAAAAACATTCGATTTCTTAGAAGGACGTTTGTTTGCTCCAAAAGGAGAAGCTTGGGATAAAGCGGTTGCTTATTGGAAAACTTTGAAAACTGATGCTGACGCTGTTTTTGATGCTGAATTGAACATCGATGCAGCTGATATCGAACCAATGATTACTTACGGAACCAATCCTGGAATGGGAATTGGTATCTCAAAAAATATTCCAAATGCCAACCAAGTTGAAGGTGGCGAGGAAACCTATAAAAAATCTTTGGCCTATATGGGCTTCCATGAAAATGACGTAATGATTGGCAAACCAATTGATTTTGTTTTCTTAGGAAGTTGTACTAATGGTCGTATTGAAGATTTTAGAGCTTTTACAGAAATTGTTAAAGGGCGACAAAAAGCAGACAATGTTACAGCTTGGCTAGTTCCAGGTTCTCACGTTGTAGAAGCACAGATTAAAGAAGAAGGTCTTCTGGACATTCTTACTGAAGCTGGTTTTGTATTGCGTCAGCCAGGTTGTTCAGCTTGTTTGGCTATGAATGATGATAAAGTTCCCGCCGGAAAATATGCGGTAAGTACATCAAACAGAAACTTCGAAGGTCGTCAAGGTCCTGGTTCAAGAACTTTATTGGCTAGTCCAATTATGGCTGCTGCTGCTGCTGTTACCGGAAAATTGACAGATCCAAGAGATTTGATGTAAATCTTAACCGCAAAGTCGCAAAGGCACTAAGAAAAATATGGAAAAAGATCGTTATGAAGAACTAGCCAAACAAGTATTTTTAGCTAGTCTTGAGGTTCACAAAATTATGGGACCCGGATTATTAGAATCTGTATACGAAATGTGCCTTTTGAGAGAATTGCAATTGAGGGAAATTTCTACAGAATGTCAGATTGGTATTCCTTTAAATTTTAAAGGATTTGATCTTTCAAAAGAGTATCGAATTGATATTTTAGTAGAAAAGGAGTTAATAATTGAATTAAAATCTGTTGATACATTGTTACCAGTGCACGAAGCACAAATAATATCGTATCTTAAATTGGCTGATAAAAGAATGGGCTTTCTAATTAATTTTAACGTCCCAATTATCAAAAATGGATTCAGAAGATTTGTAAATAATTATTAATTTTTCAGTATTTAGATATAATAAATGCATTGTCTTTGTGCCTTTGCACTAAAGCAAACAATAAAATAGCATCGCGTCTTAGCGTTCTTGCGGTAAAACAATCAAAATAAACAATGCATTGCGCCCTTGCGTCTTTGCGGTAAATTAAAATCACAATGGCATACGATAAATTTAATATCCTTACGAGTAGTGCAGTGCCACTACCAATAGAAAACGTGGATACCGATCAAATCATTCCAGCTCGTTTCTTGAAAGCTACAAAACGTGAAGCTTTTGGAGATAATCTTTTTAGAGA
>Ga0184629_10000115_pt1 | contig 32682 bp, 52 predicted proteins | sample PLM4_32_b1_FD_133158 | JGI IMG/M metagenome (GOLD analysis project Ga0184629, IMG submission 133158) | Groundwater sediment microbial communities from an aquifer in East River, Colorado, USA - PLM4_32_b1 | ecosystem: Environmental > Terrestrial > Soil > Riparian zone | place: USA: East River...
TCGCCGCCGGCGCGACGTTCACGGTGGCCGCGAAGGATAACTTCCACGTCATCCTGCCGGCGCCGCTTCAGGCCACGGTGCTCGGGAGGGCGCTGGACGTCAGCACTGGCGGCGAGGCCGGCGTGGACTGGGCCAACGTGGGGTCGCCGACGACCACGGTCGGGCTCTCCGGCACGACGGTGAAGACCGCGACCGACGTCGAGACGGATACGGCGGACATTCAGACCAGGCTGCCTGCCGCGCTCGGGGCCAACGGCAACATCAAGGCCGACCTGCGAGACATGGGCGGCGTGGCGCAGTCCGCGACCGACCTCAAGGACTTTGCGGACGATGGCTACGACCCAGCCACCAACAAGGTGCAGGGCGTGGTCCTGGCCGACACCGTGACCACGTACACAGGGAACACGCCGCAGACCGGCGACGCATTCGCGCGACTGGGAGCGCCGGCAGGGGCAAGCGTCTCGGCCGACGTGGCGGCCGTGCAGTCCGACACCAATGACATCCAGACGCGCCTGCCTGCGGCGCTCGTCTCCGGGCGCATCGACGCTAGCGTCGGCGCGATGGCAGCTAACGTGATGACTGCGGCTGCGGCGGCTGCGGACCTGACGACGGAGCTACAGGCTGGACTGGCCACGGCTGCTGCGCTCACGACGGCGCAGACGGACATCGACGACATCCAGGCACGGCTGCCAGCCGCGCTCACCGCAGACGGGAACATGAAGTCCGACGCGCTGCGCGTGAGCGGATCGGACACGGCGGCGAACAACCTCGAGGAAGGCGCCAAGGTCATGATGCGCGGGACGGTGACGACGGGCGCCACGACCACGAGCATCCCGACGAGCGCCATGACGCCAGCGACCAGCGTTGCGGACCAGCTCAAGGACCGCACGGTCATCTTCGACGCGGCGACGACCACGGCCGGGTTGCGCGGGGCGCAGGCGACGATCTCGGCCAGCACCGCCAGCGCGACGCCGACCCTCACGGTGAGCACGCTGCCGGCTACGCCGGTCAGCGGCGACCTCTTCACGGTGGTGTGACATGGCAACTCGGATCGGACTCACGGCAACCCCACGCGGCGCCTTCGTCGCGAGCGGCGGACCGCCCCCGTTCCCTACCCAGTACCCGGGACTGCGCGTTGCGACGCCGGGGGGCGTCGTCGAGCTATGCCTCGTGGCTGAGGGCGACGCCGTGGGCGGCCTGCGCATCGACAAGAACGGAACCACCTACGGGGTCTACCTCGTGGACACGTCAGACGGCAACGCCTCGCCGTTCCGCATCGAGACGCCGGCGGGCACCAAGGCCATCCGACTGAAAACATGACAATGCGCAAGCACGGTATTCCCCTGTCCGGTGGAGGGCGCCTCGCGCGCTTAGTCCCATGAACGGCACCGACGGCTCCCGTACCAAACTGGACGCACGAACGTGGGTTCCCATCGGGCTCCTCACGGGCATCCTCGCGGCAGCAGTCGCCGGGACGGCATCGGCCGTCGTCTTCTTCAAGGACATCAACGCCAAGCAAGAGGAGCTAGTCAAGAGCAGCAAGGAAACATCCGAGAGCGTGAAGGATGCGCAGGGCGCCATCCGCGACCTTTCCGACGACTTCTACCGCTTTCGAATCGACCAAGCCAGCGCACTGCAAGATCCGTGGCACGGCCAGGACATGAAGTTCTGGACGCTCTCGGCGCAGCAGGCGGTGGACCGTTGGCTCGGCGCCGTCCAGCAGCAGTTCAACGCGGCCGGCTTCAAGGCGCAACTCCCGACGCTGGAGCTGCCGCCCGTGCAGACAGTTGGCCGTGACAGTGACAGCCCTAGAAAATGAGGCGTCGATGCGAAGAGTCATTTGGGGTTCGGTCGCCGCAGCCGTCATCGCCGTGGCCGGCGTCTGGTACGTCGGCCTCGGGCAACGGCAGATCCTTGCCGCGCTGGAGGCCCAGCCGCGCCAGGCCGCAACTCTCGGCATCGACTACACCGACCGCGACGGCGCGGCCCACCACATCAGCGTGCAGAGCGAGCGGGGCGAGAGCCCGGAGTACCTCGTGCAGCGGCTCAAAGCCGCACTCGCCGCAAGCGAGAAAGAGTTTCCAAGGAGATAGACCATGGCCGCATTAGACCTGAGCAATCCCCAGCACCCGACATTCAACTACACCAGCGACGGCATGGCCGTCAGCGGCGGCGTCGTCTGCAACTGCACCAACGGAGACCAGACGTGCCTCGACCGCTGCGCCGGCAAGGCGCAAAAGTACCTCGATGCCGCGCTCATCGTGTTCCCCGAGGATTGAACCCATGAAGAAGTACCTCGCCATGCCGCCGCGCCGCACCGTGATCTTGATGCTCGCTATCATCGCCGTGGGCGTGATCGCCTCCGTTGTGCTGTTCGGGTGCGCCGGCCTGCCCGTACAGGACGAAGCTGGGCAGGACGTGCTGCCGTACTTCGTGCCTGGTACCGACATGCAGATGTTCACGGCTTCGCCCGCCGGCACGCCTGATACCGCACCCACGCTGCTGGACATCGGCCTCAAGATCGCCGCTGCCGTCACAGGCACGAGCGGCGTGCTGTCGCTGCTGTCCAAGAACGGCCGCAAGGCCGGCGCGGTTGTGGCCGACCCGCAGGCCGGCGTGGTCGAGAGCATCAAGGCGCTCGGCCACATGCTGACGTTCGGTGCTGTTCCCCCACCCGCTGCCGCCAAGGAGACCTGACCATGAAGCTAGTTTTGGACAACGCCGCCGCGATCCTGTCATGCGCCGGCATCGGCCTGCTGCTGCTCACGCTGCCCACCAAGTGGAAGACGGCCTGCACCGTCGCCGGGGCGGCGTGCTTGCTCTACGCGGTCATCATGCTCTTCACGTCGTTCAGCGGGAGCGCGAGCGCCTAGGGCCGCAGGCTCGCGGGCAGCGCGGCGCGGATGGCGGCGACGTATTCCATGAACTCCTCCCCCACGACATAACAGCGCTCGGGGCCTAGCCCGCGATTGGCGACTGCCAGCGTCGGCGCATTTGCCAACAGCCTGATCGCAGCCGCGGCGAGCGCGGGGGCGGCGTCGGCAAGCGGCCCGACGAGCGGGTCGGCGTCTTTGATGACCTTCGACCACTGGCCGTAGTCGCTATCTAGTTGGTAGCCCTCCACCTCGTCGGCGCTGAGGCGCCACGGCAGCGGGAACTTCTCGGTCAGGGCGAGGAACTCGTCGGCGTTCATGGCGCCGATCATAACGCCCCCGCCGCGTCCGGCCGCGTGGCGAGGTAGGCGGCGATGGATTCGATGGGCACTAGGGGGCCAACCTCGTTGGCGTGGAAGGCATCCAAGTCCTCGCACGCCCGCATCAGCAGGCGGTGGCGCTTATCGCCGCCTTCCAGCGGCTCCCCCGCCGCCTGCGTCTGCTGGGCCGTGGCCGCGTCCCGCTCGCGCCGCGCGGCATCGCGCTGGGTGGTGAGCCGCTGCACGTAGCCATTCAGGCGCTCCACTTCGGCCTCTGCCTTTGCCAGCGCGTCGTCCGTCTCGCGCACCAACTCCACGCGCCGAGCGTTCATGGCCAGCAGGCGCTCCCTCTCCGCCTCGCACTCCGCGCGCACGTGGGCCTCAAGGCGGCGAAACTCGGCAGCTAGATTCACTTGCATCGTGATGTCGCCCACGCCGACATCGTTGCGGTCCCACATGCCGATGATGTCGGCTGCGCATTCCTCCATGGTCAACTCCGCCCCGCCCTCCCGCATCGGCGCGGCGGCTTCGGCGGGGGCGGGCGAGGCGTGGTTGGCGGCGCGGTCCAACGCTCGACACAGCGCGCACGCGGCGCCGGAATACTCATCTTCAATGAGCTGGTCGTGCCCGCCGACAGCATGCACAGTTACGTGCGCCGCGGCGTAACGCCAGCGTGTCGCGGCCTCGATTAGCGCCTGCTTCACCGCGTCGGCGCGGCGGAGGGCGAGGAGTTCGCGGGCCATGACTGCGTACTCCTCGGGCCGGTACTGACAGCCGGCTGCGATGTCATGCAAAGCCTCATCGTCCATCGTGGACCTCCTGCGTAACCTTCAGCGCCCGCGTGCCGCTGCGTCTCAGCGACTTCCAGTGACGAAGCATTGTGCGCCGGTTCGGATACCAGCGAATCGGAATGCTGCCGCAAGTTACCCACTCAATAGCCGTGACGCCGTAGATGGTGCGCGTTGCCTTGCCGTCCATGCTCACTTCTCCTCGCCGGGCGTGCCGGCGGCGGCCTTCTTCTCGTCGTACAGCTTCCACGCGCTCTCCTTGATCCAGGTCAGCCCTGACGACTTCCAGCGCGTCAGGCTCGCGCGGTTGATCCGTGGCCAGTCCACCGGAAGCTGGCCTTGGAAGTGGCGCCACATCGCCAGCGCATACGTCAGCGCGACGTCCTTGCGCGTAAGGCCGGCGGCTACCTCCTGCTCGACCACGCCCTCGGGATCTTCGATGTAGATGTTCACGGAGCGCCCTTGGCTGCGGCGGCGACGGCGCCCATCAGCTTGCTGACTTTCGTGATGCACCGCTTCGGAATAGCAATGTCGCCTTTCCCGTACAGGCGCGTGTTCGCATTCCGCTCGCCTGATATGTGCGACGCGATTACCAAGATCCCCGCGTTCTCCGCGACTACCCAGCCAACCGACAGGCAATGCACCGGCTCGGCCGTCGTCTCAATCTCGTCGAGCGGCGACCAGCCACCGCCAGATTGGGAGTGCGAGTCAACCCACTCCACAACAACGAGTTTGCGCTTACTCATGGCTTCCCTCTCGCTGCGGCGGCGACGGCGGTGAGGCGGTCGATAAGGGCGTGGCACTCCGGCCAGTCCGATGCGAACTCGCTTGAGCGGCTGTGCTTCAGCACGTAGGCCAGTCGCAGCGCGGCCTCACCACACAGCGCCCGCAGCCTCTCCGCCTCGCCCGGCGCGGAAGGCGCGGGGGCCGACAGGGCAGCGAGAAGGCAGCAGTCCTTAGCGTGTCCCCAACTCGGGTGGCAGTCGCAAGCGACGCAGTAGTCATCGGCTAAGGCGGCCTTGGCGTACTTATTCAGCAGCGCCCTCAGATCAGCGTCCATCACTTCCCCCCCTGCGCGTCGGGCTGGCGAGGCCACGGCATCCAGCGACAGCCGCGGTGGTAGCCCCTGCCGTGCTCCTCGATGAACGGGAAGACGCGGTGCAGCACGCGCGGAGTCGTCTCGTGGCCGCACACGCATTCGACCAGGATGTCGCCCCCCGTCGGATCGCCTGTCGGCAAGGTCGCCTCATCGTCGGTCACGCGAGTCCACGCCTGCGCCGCGGCGGGCTGGCCAAGCGCGCGGAGGCGGGCGGCTGCCTCCAGCAGCCGATTGCCAAGCGCACGGTCGCCATAGCCGCTCGCGTCCACGGCTTCAGCGATGTCGTTGATCTCTGCGCACAGCGCCTCCGCCTCCGCCGTCGCTGGCGGCGACGCGCGGGCTTCCTCGATTGCTGCGCCGAGTGACTGCCCGGGCTTCACCTTGATCGGCGTGCGCCCGATGCGTCGGCCGTCCGGGCCGATCCCCTCCGTCCCCCCGCGCGCTGGCGGCGATGGGGGCGCGCGGCGGGCGATAGCAGCGGCGATCATGTCCACCTTCCGCACGTCGCTGGCCTGCGAGTAGGCCGAGCATGCCGACAGAGACTCAATGGCCGCCTCCCGCATCCACGGCAGCACCTTCGCCTCGCTGGTCATGGCGCAAGCCGCTGGCTCGGGATGGGTCCCGGCAGAGTGCGACCGCCAGTCACCTGCCGCACCGGGCGGATGGTCAGCGTCTCCTCGGTGATCGCATCGACAACGAACTCGCGGTCCTTGAAGATGACGTGCTCGCCCTGCCGCACGATGAACTCGCCGTGCTTGTCGCGCATCAGGCTGCGCGCGTGGTCCTCGGTGATCGGCTGAAAGGTCCCCTCGGGAGTCATCACGGTCACGCCTCGCGCTCGTTGCACGCGATAGCCGCGTTAGCCCACATGATCGTCTGCTGGACGTTCGTGATCGCCAACGACCGCTCGCGGCTCTCGGGACACAGATCCACGATGATGTGCGCCAGCGCCATGCCAGCGTCGCGTAGTCGCTCGTAGCGGGCCGCTTGGTTCCCGAACGGCTTGTGATAGGTGAACGTGTTGGCGAGCTGAGCGGCAATATCAGCCACGGTGATCTCCTAAGCCCGGCCTTCGGCCACGGAGCGACCGAAGTCCCGGCATTCCTTGAGCCATCCATCCAGCGCCACACACGCGGCCTCGTCGGGAAGCTCAGTCGCTACGGTCGTCATCAGTTGCAGCGCGGCAGCGGCCCCGGAGAAGAACGCGCGCCGCATCTCGCTGCGCTGCACGTCACCGGCCTCGGACAGCAGCAGGCGATCCCACTCACGCCAGAGCGCCAGCAGCGTGTCACCGCGCAGCTCGCTGGTCATGGCTTCCTCCGGCGCGCGGGCAGCACTTCGGTGACGAGCACGCGGATGGGGCGATGCGAAGTCTCCGCGCGACAGGTAAGCATAGCCTTGCTGTTGAACACGAGGAGCCAGTTGCCATCTGTCATCGAGAGCGGGCATGCCCATGCCTTACACGTCCTCGCCCTCCTCCCCGCGCGCTTGGCCTTGGGCTTCATGCTGCTCCTCCGGCGCCGCGCTGGGCGGCCTCTCTCGCGCGGTCGAGCGCGGTCGCGGGGGCGGTCACGGGAGGTCCGGCCCGGTCGCGACCGGAACCGACACGACCATCGGCGCCGCGTGGAAGCCCTTGCACTGCCCAGGCACCGGCACCACCGACTGCGTCTGCGGCGGCGGGGGCATCAGCAACTTCTCGATCTCTGCGCGCTTCTCGTCGATGCGCACCTGCACGTCAGCGGTCTCGGCCAGCACGTCAGCGATCCGGGCGCGTGTAGCGACGATCTGCAACTCAATGACTCGGATCTCATCGCGCTGTCGCTCGCGATCGGCCAGCGCGGCGAGCATCACGAGTGTCACGGCGAACGCGAGGCAGGCTGCTGTGAACTTGCTCACGCTGCACCTCCCACCGCGAACGGGCTCGCGACAGCCTTGGCCACAATCCCCGTCGCGAACTTCTTGGTCATCACAGCGCACGCCTCCGGGCAGCCCGGTGCGCCGAACCACGCCAGCGGCGCCAGCGGGTACTTCGCGTGCCCTTCCTCCACCGAGAGCGTCGGCGCCCAGCGGCCGTCGAGCCACGTCCCGAACTTCCAGTCTTCGCTCGCCATGAACATCATCCGGCCGCCGTAGCGCGTGAGCAGATCGAAGCACGGCTTGTAATAGTTGAGCCAGGCGGTCTTCCCGCTATCGGCGATGTCCACCACATCGATCACGCCCGCCTCGTCGAAGCCCAGCAACGGCAGCCCCGCCACCGAGGCTGCCTCCAGGAGCGCCAGTGCGCGCGCTGCGGGCGTCGTGTTGGCCTTCAGCGTGCCGTCCGCCAGCGTGGTGAAGTCCACGGACTTGAGGCCGTAGGGGTGCAGCGCGAAGAGCTGCGCCGACGGCGGGCGGTAGGCCATCGCGTTCGACAGGCCCTTCATCGGAGTCAGCGCCCACACGCGCACGAACTCCTTCGGCACCACAGCCGCCACGGCTTCGTAGGCCGCGATGAACGTCGCCGGCGTGATCTTCCAGTCGTCGCCGCACTCCGACAGGATCGAGGCCCCGCCGCCGAGGCCACCATTGGCGATGTGAGCGCGCAACTGGTCGGCAGCCTTCTTCGCGTCAGCCACCAGCGCGGGGTCGGTGACCTTGATCTTGCCCGAGGTGATGGCGCCCGCCCCGGGGTAGAACCACGCCTCAAGGAACTGTCCGCGCTGGCGCGCGAGATCAAGCGTCACCTGCGCGTGCTTGATGTCGCCGTCGATGGTCCCGGCGCCGATGGCGTAGATGACCGTCTGCACGGTACCGACGAAGCCGAGCGCGCGGTCCACGTCCTGCGCGAAGATCTCGTTGTAGGTGCGGGCGATGTGGATCGGTGCGGTCATGTCAGGTCTCCGTGCGGCGCGGGGCCGCGGGGAAGATGTTGTTCACGCGCGCCACCCCCACGTCGGCGCGCAGTAGATCGCCAGCCCCATGGTTTTGGCGTCAACGAAGCCGCTGTCCTTCGGCAGGAAGCGGTTGAGCGCCATGAACCGCAGCTTGCACCGATCGAGCATCACTTGCGCCCACACCGGCCACGCATCGTCCAGCGCTTCCTTGGCCGCGATCAGCGCCGGCCAGATCCAGGTCTCGGTGCTCTCGCCCGGCGACTCGTTGAACACGCCCGGCTGGCCCGGCTGGTAGTCGTCGTGGAACGTGCCGTCCTCGCGCTGCGCGTATTGCAGGCAGCGCAGGGAGTGGATCAGCAAGGACACGAGCGCCGGGTCGTTGGTGTATTCGCTGACCGTGAGCGCGAGCGCCTTGATGGCCGTCGAATCCATCCACGGCGAGCACTCGTACAGATGCCCGACTTGGCCCAGCGCATTCTTGTTGCGCCAGATGAACGGCACGCCGCCTTCCTCGCCCATCGTGAGCCTGCCCAGCAGCTTCAGCACGCCGCCGAGGACTTCCGGCTCGGCGGTAGCCAGCACGTCATCGAAGCAGCCCTGCGCCGACCATCCGATGCCGCGTGACGGCCCCATCCAATCGGGCTCCGTGACAACGCCGTCTTTCAGGATCAGCCCGCGGAGTTGCACGGCTTGCTTGAGCGCCAGCTTGCGCGTCTCCGGGCTCTCTGATGTGGCCGCGATCACGAGGTGCTGGATGTTCGTGAAGTGGGTGGACTTGTAGACGTCGGTCATCTTCGGCGGATACGGCACGTCGCCACCGAGGCCGCGGTGGTCGCGCTCGAACTCGACCCACGCGCGGTACATGGGTTCGATCTCGTGCGCCGTGAACGCCTTGTGGTGCAGGCAATAGGCGTGCGGCAGCGTGCCCGCGAAGTTGCGGTGGCTGGCCTGCGCGCCCGCGTCCTGCGGGTTGTCCAGCGGGTGCGTCAGCAGCACGTCACGCATGCGCTTGCGTGCTGCCTCGGACGGTGGCACGTTGGCCGTGTCCCCGAGGTAGGCGGCGATGAAGTTGGCGGCTTGATTGCTCATGCGACGTGTCTCCAGGTATTGCGGGACACAACGAAGCGAATCGCCGCACGGCTAACGCCGTGAGCCTCCGCCAGTTGCTCGGGTGTTGCTAGGCCGCGCTTCGCCATGAAGCGGATGACGCGGACAGCGACGTCATTGAGTCGCGCGCGACCATTGCGCGTGCCGAAGCACGTTCGCTCTCGCTCGTTTCTGTCGCGCATATTGTCGTCGTGGCTGCCGACGTAGAGGTGTGCCGGGTTGCAGCACGGCGGGTTGTCGCAGTGGTGACAGACGAACTCGTCTCTGCGCAGTTGCGCGCCCGTTGTGAAGATGTACGCCCACCGCTGTGCGGTGCGCTTGTCTTCGCCGCGACGCGCGCGACCATAACCGCGAGCATCGCGATAGCCAGTCCACGGCCAGCACGTGTCGGGGCCACCGCGCCTGTCAACGAACGACCAGAAGTTCTTGCCGTTGCGGCCAATGCTCAGATCGGCGGAGTTGTCGAACGAAGGGCTCACTGCATCACCGCCCTCAAAGTCCCCTCGCCCACCAGGGCCTCGCGCCGCGCCCGCGACTGGCCGCGCGCGCTGCGGCCGCGTGCGCAGGCGGTACGGGCTGCCGGCGCATGTTGGACGCCGGCCCCGACTGTCTCCGCGTCGCTCAGCGATCCCAAGTCCTCGGCATGCGGCAGCGCGGCGGGCGCCCGGAGGTTGTGAGGCGCCTGCTCCTGATGGGCAAGGGGAAGGATGTTCACGGCCATCGCAGCAGCAGCCGGCACCACCGCGGCGGGCGCTCGAGCGCGGCGAGGCGGTCGCTCAGAGTTGCGATGCGCGCTTCGTCGCCCTTCAGTTGCGTCTCGGCGCGGGAGCAGCGCTCTGCGACGGCCGCGACCTCGCGCCGCTGATCGAAGAAGAAGCCCTCCAGCGCGTCAGCCTGTTTCTGCGTGATGGCGACGCCATCGACGCGCGCGACGACGCGCTTCCGCTTGCCCTTCGCTCTCGGCTTCATGCGGGCGCCTCGTGCGCCTGCGAGTCCGCGAACAACTTGCGCTGCCGCTCCTCGTCGGTGAGCAGCCTCGTGAAGCTGACCTCGCCGGTGTCGGTGCGCACCTCGCGCACCTTGCCCAGCTCGTAGTCCGCGAGCTGGTCCACCTTGACGTCGCGGTACTCAATACCGCGCCGTAGCGACGACGCCACGGCCGACCGCTCGGCCTCCAGCGCGGCGAGCCGCGCCTTCATCGTCTCCTTGTGGTCGAGCTGCCGCGCCTTCTCGCTCGTGACGTCGTCCTCGATCTGCGCGAGGCGCGCGCCCTTCTCCAGCAACTCGTCGCCCGTCAGCTTGACGGGCAGGGTGCGCGTCGCGAGCCCGAGGCTCACGGTCTCGGGCGCTTCGTCGGCCTTCTTCTTGGAAACCACTCTCGTTCTCCGTGTTGTGTTGAATGGCGCGCGGCAAGGTGGCGACCCAGCCGCGCGCCGTGTCACTGCGCGGTGCGCCGCTCCCCCGGTTCGGCTTGGTGTCTGACCTCGGATCGGCGGTCGGCCAATGCGCGGAGGTCGCGCTCAGTGGCCGAGAGAAAGTCAATCGGATGGGGCCCGATGTGCGCGCGGCGTCGGCGCACGAAGCTGTAGAGCGCCACGAGGGCGCAGGCGGCCAGCAGCGCGAGGTACGCCACCGTCACGGCTGCGCCGCCGGCAACAGGCTCATCGCCAGCCAGAGCGCGTACAGCGCGAACAGCATCAGCGCCGCCTCGCCAACGATGCCGATGGTCGTGTCACGGGTCTTCACGAGAGCCTCCTTGGGGGAAAATGTGGCCACGGGCCGCGGGCGCCCCCGAAGCGCAGCGACCGGGAAAGCGCCGGGGAGACGGCGGAGGGGAACCGCTGCGCCGAGGCGCGGCCCGTGGACCACGAATGAGAGATCAGCGGGCGTCAGCCCAGCGGAAGCGCCCTGCGGTAGACGTCGCTCAGGTGCGGCAGCGGGACGTGCGTGTAGATCGCCGTCGTCGAAAGACACTCGTGCCCGAGCAGCACCTGGATGTGTCGGATGTCCGCGCCGCCCGCGAGCAGATGCGTCGCGAAGCTGTGTCGCAGGATGTGCGGGTGGACCTTGCGCGCGATCCCGGCGCGCTCGCCGGCCCGCCGCACGAAGCGCTGCACCGCGCACGGGCGCAGCGGCCCGCCATTCTTGAAGTTCACGAACACGAAGCCGTCCGCCCGCCGCGCCCACTCCGGCCGCGCCAGCACCCGCTCGCGCAGCAGCAGCCAGGCCGTCAGCGCCCGCCGCGTGCGCGGCCCGAACAGGCAGTAGCGCTCCCGGCGCCCCTTGCCCATGACCCGCAGCACCCCGTGGTGCATGTCGATGGCCTCGACCCGCAACTCGGTCAGCTCGGTGAGCCTGATCCCGGTCCCGTAGAACACGTGCAGGATCGCGCGTAGGCGCACGTCGTCGTCCGAGGCACTGGCGGGCGCCGCGAGCAATCGCGTGACGTCCTCGACCGTCAGGAACCGCGGCAGCAGCCTCGGGAGCCTCGGCCGGACCAGCTCCTCGGTGAAGTCGGCCAGCACGTAGCCGGACTTCCGCAGCCAGCGAGCCAAGGACCGCGCGCTCGTCAGCTGCCGCAGCCGCGCGAAGGCCGAGAGCCGCGGCGCCAGCTCCCGGAAGTACGTCTCGAGCATCGCCGGCGTGATCGCCCGCGGGTCGTCCAGCCTGTAGCGCTCGGCCAGGAACCGGAACAGCAGCCGCATGTCCGACCGGTACGCGCGCAGGGTCTGCGGCGTCGCGCGGGCTTCCATCCGGGAAAGCCACGTGGACACGATGGGGTGGAAGGTCTCTTCGGTCGTGGTGGGCACGGGGAGCAGCCGAGGCTGCCCCGACTCGGCCGTGACGGCTAGGGATTGAGCGCCGTCCGTCTGCACGTCCGACGCCCCCAGCCTCCCCGGCCGCTGGTTGGCCAACCGCCGGAATCCTGTTAGGGTTCGGCCCCGCGTCGTTTGAAGCACGACCCAGGAGCGAGGCCCAGGGCGGTGAAGCGCGAGCTTCGCGTCGTTCGGGGCGAAGAACGTGAAGCGCGAGCGGCTGGCGGCTCATCCCGGCCATCGCGACCTCCCGAAAAAATCTGCGCTTTTCGCGCAGCCGCCGCGGCAGGCGTCCACCGGGCCTCCCAGCCCAGCTCCCAGGCGCCTGTCGCCCGATGGACCGGAGAGTAGCCATCGCGAGGACGGATTCAAGTCGGGGCGTCATGGCGCCTGCCTCGGGCCGTCGCCCAAGCCAGAGACGAGCGCACGCGCGTGGCGTGCCTGGTCGCTGACGCTCTCGCGCCCCGGGTACTGGTCCTCCAGCACGCCGGCGACGTGGTCCTTGCGGCTCGCCTCGAGCTGGTCGCGCAGCGACTGCGGCAGCAGCAGCCCCTCGCGGACCTTGGCCTGCAGGCTCTCGTAGGCCGCGATGAAGCGCGCGCGGTGGCTCGGCCCGTCCGACAGCTCCGACGTGCACAAGTCATACCAGCCGATCGTGCACTGCAGCGCACGCTCGATCACGGGGTCGGTGAAGGACGGCTGGCGTGCCCAGCCGAATCTCCGGATCGCGTCCAGCACGACGCCCCACGCGGCCTCGGGCGACTCTTCGCCGATGGTGCGCTTGGTGGACAGCGCGGCAGCGCGGACTTCGGCGATGGACGGGCAGAACTTGTGCGTCGCCAGCAACTTCGTGACGGCCATCTTCAGCGTCGGCACGTCGATGTCGGCCAGCAGTTCGCGCCAGACGGCAGCCGTGTCAGCCGTGAAGTTGGCGTGCGGGTAGGCCGTGGCCACCGTGGCGATCACGGTCAGCACGGTCTCGTCGCGGTCGTTCACGATGGCTCCTGGTCTAGGCGGCGGGCAAGTTCTTTGACCCCAGCCAGCGGGTCGCGGCCACGCCCGCCCACTACGGCCGGCGCGATCCCGCGCAGCTCGGGCAAGTTGGCCTTGGAAGCGAACAGGCAGAAGCCACGGTCCGTGCTCGAGATCCACGGGTCCACCGACGTCAGCCAGCGTGTCGCCCTCGAGCGCGCCGTCTCCGGGTCGATCAGCTTCAGCAGCCGCGTCGCTGCGACGCCGTCGCGGGCCGTGATGCCGTAGGGGGTGCCCTGCGTCGCGAGGTACTCGTCACGGAACCACGAGAGCAGCTCCTGGACCGGCCCGGACGGCTTCCGTGGAGGCTTCGCCGCGGGTGGCTCAGGCGGGCCCGACGCCGCAGGCGGCGGAACGTCTTTGTCCTTCCGTTTCTTCTCTTCTCTTCTCTTCTCTTCTCTGGTCACGCTCGTGCGTGACGGCGGCGTGACGGCAGCGTGACGTCCGGAATTGCGCTCGCGCTCGCGCTTCGCCTTCTGTCTGCGGGCAGCATTCAGGCGTTTCTTGGCCGCCTGCGAGAACCACCGATCCCACTTCGGGATGGCGCAACCGCCCTCGCTGTCGATGTCTAGCCACCCGACGCGCGACATCGCAACGCACAGTCCTGTGACGCGCGCGAGACCGTCGAGGTACGCGGGCGTGACGGCAGCGTGACCGTTACGTGACTGGCGGGAGAACCACGCCCACACACGCATGAGTCCACCCGCGATCTCGTTCTCGGTCTGCGCCAGGGCCAGCGCCATCGACACGACGGCGGGGTCCTCGTGCAGATCGAGGCGCGCGGGCATCCAGTCACCAGCCATCGGCGGTCCCCAATCCGGGCGCGTCAACGCCCGCCGTGCTGCCCACCTTCAGGTCTCGCGGCACGCGCTGGGCCGGCCGCCGGCTCACGGCCAAGGCGTGCGACCGACGGCGCTCCTTCCGGGCGGCCTTGCGCTCGGTCAGGTACTTGTTCCAGCACGGCAGGCAGAGGCAGCGGCGGCGGGTGGTGCTGCGCGGCCTGCCGCAGCGCGTGCAGGGCCGCGTGGCGTTGTCGGCGGGGGGCTTGTTGCTCATGGGGTTGGCTCGGCCGCGGCCTGCTCGAGCCAGACCTGCACGGACGGGCCCTCGTCGCGGCGCGCGTACAGCGACTCCACCTCCTGCCGGACGATCAGCACGTCGTCGCGCAGCACGCCAGCGGCCACAAGGGCGTCCCCGACGGCCTTGAGCACGTTGTCCCCGTCGGGCTTGGTCGTGCGCCACAGCCGGGCGTCCGGGTCCTTGCGGCGCAGCAGGCGCTTTGGGCGCCCGGCGATGGCCCGCACCCTCAGGCGGACGGGCGTGCTGTCGAGCGGCCCCCGGACGCCCCACGCCTCGGAGAGCACGGCGGCGGCGTTCGCCTCCCACGTCGCCGTCTTCGCGGGCGTGTAGGCCCGCGCGAAGCCGCCGATGGTGGTGACGCGCGGGCGCCCCTTGCCGACCGGCTCGCCCAGGATGGACGCATAAAGCAGCGTCACCGTGTCGCGCTCCCGCTCGCCGCGCGCCGCGTCTCGGTCAGCTTCTTGCCCGACATGTGGGTGCGCCGGTCGTACTTCGGCGACCCGTAGGGCTCGGGGATCTGCTCGCCCACCTGCACGTGCGCCAGCGACGCGCCCTCGCAGTGGGCGTTCCAGGCGCGCAGACAGACCTCGGCCTCCAGGTACGAGGTGAACCGCGCCCCGCCGATCCGGTTCGCGGCGTTCACGTCACCGTGTCGGCGGCGCAGGTACTCGCGCAGCGCCAGCGCTGGGTCGCCGCGGTCCAGGCCCGCCCCCGTTGAGACGGACATCCAGAACTCATCGGGATCGCACTCGGAGCCAAACTTGCGGCCGACGTAGTGCGCGAAGGCCGCGACGCTGGGCCGCAGGAGCTGCCGGAATCGCGCTCCCCCGCAGAACTCCATGGACTCGATCATCCGAGGGTGGCGCCCGTGGATCGCCAGCAGCCGGCCCTTGTCGCCGTCCAGGGCGCGGAAGGCCGCGTGGCTGTAGCCACCCTCCCACCACATGAGGAGCCGCAGGGCAGCGGCAAGCAGCTTCGGCGTCTTGGTGCTGCCGTCCGCGATGGACAGGATGTCGGCGTCCGTGCGGTAGCGGCCCTGATCGATGGACACGAACATCGCTGGGTGCACGCCGCGCACAACGACGGTGCGAATCGCCTTGCTCGCTTCAACCACGGCCCAGCAGCGATGCTGGCCATCGAGGAGGCGGCCGTCGTCGTCGATGATGATGGACTCGCCGTTCTCGGCCCACTTCCCGGCCTTGATGTCGGCGGCCATCCGCTCGACGCGCCGCTGAGCCACCGGGCGGTTGCCAGCCATCGACTCCAGCAGTGTGCTCGCGATATCCGGCGTGATGATCTCCCACGTTGTCGTCGGCTTGGGTTCGGACTTGCTCATGTGCTCCTCGGTGAGCCGCGCGTAGGCGGCCAGGAAATGAAGGTGGCGGAGCTGCGCACGCACGCGCAGCCCCGCCCACAGTCGAACGTCCACGACAGGTACGGCACCACCACCTCCAGCCCGCCCCTCCCAGGGCGTTGTCCTCGTTGATCCGGCCTAGTTGAGCGATCCCAGCAGCGCGCTCCCATTCATCGCCGCGCGCAGCACGCGCATGCCGTCGCGGGCCACGCACAGCGGGTGCTCCTGCTCCAGCAGGGCAGCAGCCACCGCCGCGAACTGCTCTTCGTGGAGCAGCAGGGCCATGGCGTGCGGGGCGTCGTGTTGCGGGGTCATTAGAAGGGGATGTCCACTTCGCTTGCGTCGCCAGCGTTGCCGCCGGCCACAGCAGCAGCCTCCATCCGTGCCGCATCGCGCTCAGTCATCGCGGCCTTGTTCTTGTCGCGCGAATCAGCGATCCACTTGGGCGGGTCGATGTTGTGGATGGGCAGCGCCGCTACGCCCTTCGGGAGCGGCACAATGGCAAGAATGGTGGCCTTCTTTCCGCCGCTTTCCTTCACCTTGTGGATGATCTGGAGCTGGCAGCCGACGCCGCGGATCGTCTCCAGGTCGAAGGCTTCCAGCTCGTTCTCCGTGAACGGTCGGCCGCGCCAGCTTTCGAGGTGGTGGCGCAGCGTCGCCTTCTCGTTGAGGCTGGCCGTGTAGCGCTGGGAGATCATCCACGGGCGCCCGTCGTCCATCAGCTCGCCCAGCTCCCAGCAGATGACGACCTTGCGCTTCCACTTGCCATCGTTCTTGAAGTCCTCATCCCCGATGTCCTCGACGAAGGCACAGACGGCTTGGTGCAGCCCGGCGGGCGCCGGATTGCTCTCGGGGGTGGTGTCGGAAATCATGATGGGCATTGGAAACTCCTTAGAATGGAAGCGATGCGAGCATGGCGGGCCGCTCTTCGGGTGCTGGCGCATGGGCCGCCCACCACGAGCAGAAAGCCGAGACAGGGCAGTAGTTGGCGCAGCGAACGTTCTCGCCGGGGCGCTCCACGATTTTCTCCCCGCCCTTCTCGTTGGCCTTGATCCAGCCTTCGGCTTCCTCGTGGCTGTCGAGCAGGCGCAGGGCGGACTTGCGCCCGTCCTTCATCACGGCGTAGACCGTCGGTCGCTGCCAGCGTTCCTCGGGCGTGCAGATGGGCAGCTCGCCAGCGCGGGCGGATTCGTGCAGGCGGATGCGCTCATCGAAGAGTCGGCGTACCTCGGCTTCGGGCCAGACCGGCACGGGGATCACGGCCACCTGCTGCTGCGGATAGTCGGCGGAGCGGCGGGCCTCCAGCTTGCTCCAGTCGCGCAGGATGGCCACGATCTCTAGCCGCTTGATGTCGTGTCCAGCGGACCGCGCGATCATCGCGTAGGCGTTTAACTGCGGCGGCCACTCGTCGCGCAACGCGCCGCCCTTCACGGTCCACGCCGTCGTGACCTTCCAGTCGGACAGCGTGCCCGAGAGCACGTTGAGCGTGTCCAGTTGCCCCGAGACGCGCTTGCCCGCGATGGTCACATGGCCACGCCACTCGGAGAGCGAGGCCCCCCCAGCGCGCTCCAGGATCGCGTGGGCGCACTGGCCCAGGAGGCTCCAGATGCGCGAGGAGGCGTCCTCGGTCAGCTCGTGCTCGTGCAGCCGGCGCAGCGCGGAGATCCGCGGGGGCGACAGCAGCTCGGTGACGCTGTAGTCGCACTCGCCGCGGTCGTAGTCGTCATTGGCCACGGCGGCCACGAGCGCTTCCGGGAGGCCCATCTTGTTGGTGAGCTTCACGGCTCGTCCTCCCGCACGATCCCCGCGCTGTCGCGCTCCACGATCAGCGCGTAGGCGTTGGTGGCCAGCAGGAAGGCATGCGGCGAGCCCGCAAGCTCCACGCGCAGGAAGTGGACCCCCTCGGCCACGATGGAGCGGATGCAGGGCCACTGCGCGCCCGCGTCCGCCATGCGCTGGGCGTCGCCCAGCATCCCGAAGCGCAGCATCCCCACGAAGGCGATGACCTCATCGCCAGCGCACAGCGCTGTGACGCCGTGCAGCCCCACAAGGGGGACTGGGCCGCAGCGCGCCGCGGGCACGCGCTGGGCATCGGCGGCAGGAGCCGCAGGTGATTCGTTCAAAGTTCTCCCGGCTTGCTCGCCAGCAAGCCCGGGAGGTTCGGCGCAACGGTCAGTGACGTCGGAAGTAGAGCAGATGGCGGCAGGCTGCGCAAGGCTCATGGCGCGTCCCCCTCCGCCGCCACGCACGCCGCGCACTCAGGCCCGTCGTGGGTCAGCCGACCGTCCCAGCCGACGGCCTCGCCGCAGTAGCAGCAGGCGAGCCAGCCCGTGCCGTCGCACTCGATGCAGTCGCCGCCGGTGTCGGCCGGGTCCCCGCCGTAGACCTTGCCGTCCTCGCAGTGCTCGCAGCGCGGGTCGAAGCCGTCAGGGCACAGCTTCGCGACGTGGCGCGTGATCGGCGCGAGGGCCGGCAGCGGCGCTAGGCTGGCGGGCGCTTCCGGGCGGCCTTGCGCAGCTTCGCCAGCATCGCCACGGCCCGGAACGTGTCCGGCTCGTTCTTCCCGAGTCGCCAGCGCAGGACCGTGCTGGGCGTCACTCCCAGCAGGTTCGCCAGCCGCAGATCTGTCCAGCGATCCCCGGTCGCTTCCTCCAGCGCAGCCAGCGCCGGGAGCAGATCGTCCTTGAACGGCTTGCGCGTTGCCATCGCAGCTTGATCGTACATCGGCGGGCCCCTCAGTCGAAGCGGTCATGGCGTCGGTCTCCGTGTGGAACACGAGCACCATAGCACGCTGACGTGCAAGATGCAAGCCACCTTGCCAGTATTCGGCGGAGCTTGCAGGGAGACTTGAGCGGAGCGGCTTCAGCCAGGACTCAGTCCGGCGCTGCTCCGCCCGTCCAGCGTGGGAGTAGCTGCATGGGCACTCCGCATGGCGCCAAATGTCGAATGACAATCTCGTCATCTTCGTCAGACGCCACACTGTTCAGGTTTAAATCTGGACACGGGACATGCAGGCCGTCTAAACAGAATGGGTATGGAGGCGCAGGTCACGGACACGCGATTCCGCAAGGGCCGCGGCAAGACGGGTGGCCGCAAGCCCGGCACGAGCAACCGCTTCACGATCGAGCTGGACGAGATGATCGACACAGCTCTCGTTGAGCTTGGTGGCGTGCCCTACCTCGTCAAGACGGCGAAGGCCAAGCCGGAGCTGTTCTTCGGCTTGCTTGGCCGCCGCGTGCGTCGGCGGGTGGACGTGGACATCCCAGCTGGCGGCACGCTCGCGCAGTTGGTCGAGGCCGCGCTGGGCGTGACGCCGCAGCCGCCGCCCTCATGAGCGACGAGGCCACGAGCCCCGTGCTGCTGCGCGAGAGCTGCCCGCGCTGCCTCAAGGGGGCGCGCGGCTGCCACCTGCAGGCGGTTACGTGCGTGCGCTGCGGCCGCGTGTGGACCATCGGCGAGCGGCAGTCGGTCCCGGCGATTCATGACCTGGGGCGCAACACGGGCCTCCTAGGGAGGCGCAAGGCATTTGGGGATTCACGAGGATGAATGATCTCGTGCACGCGTTCGCGCCGTCCGCGCGGGGCACTTCATGATGCGCGTGGGCGACGCTCACGTGGCTGGCAAGCTTTCGAGCGCGGCTGCTGTCGCCTGCAACATCGCGTGCCTCACAGCGCTGGTGGCGGCGCTGCGGCTCGCGTGGGGAGCGGTGACGGCATGAGTCCCATCGAAAAGCACATGCTGTTCATCCAGTCGCTCGTGGATGCCGGCATCGCGCTCTACCCATGCGCGTCATTGGTGCCAGACGCGCCATGCGACCCGCTCGCGCTCGCCTGCGCCGAGGCTGGCGCGCGCTTCGACGCGGCAATCGACAGGCTCGCCGAGGCCGAGTTGCGCGCCGCCGAGTCCCGCGCGCTGGCGGCCACGTGATGAGCGACCACGACGGGCCGATCCGGCTGCCGGCGCCGCCGCCGCTCACGCCCGCCACGCGCCCGGCCGCGCCCGAGCGGCTCAAGGACGCGCTAGCTCGCGAGCGGGCGCGTATTACGGCGATCCTCCTGTGCCCGATCAAGCAGGACGGAGACGTGTTCATCATCCGCATGCCGCGCGACGTATTCGAGCAGGCGCTGATGGGCGATGCCGGCCTACTGCACACAGAGCCAGAATCCCCGCAGTCCCCCACCGACGCCAACGGCAGCCCGGCGTGAAGCTCACGCACATCGACATGGGCGAGCAGTGGCTGCGCGGGCCCTGCGGCGTCGGGCGGTACCGCGCCTTCGTCGACACCTGGAGCGTCGTCGCGCCGTGCGGCCGGCACCGGTTTGAGGCGGACTCCATCGTCGATGTGGACATGGTTCACAGGGTGCCCGACGTCAGCCGGTTCCGGGAGACTTACTCCCAGCGGGTGCGCAGTGCGCTTGAGGAGTACGCCGCGGCCCACGTCTGCAGCGAGATGATGCTGCCGCTCTCGCCGGGCGTGCGCGTGGTGCCGCTCGCCGACGCGCTGCCGTGGTGGCGCCGCCTCCGGGCGTGGATCGCTGCGAGGGTCGGCCTCGGTGACTGACAACCCGTTCGCCGGCACCCCCGTCGCCGAAGCGATCCGCGCGTGGCGTCGCAACCCCGTGCAGTTTGTGCGCCAAGTCTGGCCGGGGATCGAGCCTGACCCGCAGCAGGCCGACGCGCTCATGGAGTTCGGATCGGACGCTCCCATCGTGCGCCAGTCGTTCCAAGGCCCGACCGGCAACGGCAAGTCTGCAACGATGGTCTGGTGTGGCCTGAACTTCCTCACGACGCGCGGCGACAAGGACCACCACCCCATCGGGAAATGCCTCGCCGTCACGCGCGAGAACCTTGAGTCCCACCTGTGGACCGAGTACCGGCGCTGGATCAGCGCTTCGCCGCTGATGAGCAGGCTGTTCGAGATCAACAGCGAGCGCATCTACGCGCGCGACCATCCAGGAACGTGGTGGCTGCAAGCTACCGGCTATCCGAAGGACGCCGACGAGCAGACCCTTGGCCGCACGCTCTCCGGCCTGCACGAGTGGTACGTGTTGGAGCAGATCGACGAGTCGGGCGCGGTGCCGCCGCAGCTCATCAACGTCGCTGACCAAGCTGGATCCACGGCGCGAGTGCTGCGCATCCAGCAGGCCGGCAACCCGCTCTCCCGCAAGGGCATGCTATTCGCGGTTACGCAGGGTGAGCTGCGCGCTCAGTGGACGATCTACGAGTGCACGGCCGACCCGGACGATCCCAAGCGCACGCCGCGCGTCGACGTGGAGTGGGCCCGCCAGAAGATCGCAGCGGCCACGCGCGGGCGTGATGATGCGTGGGTCCGCGCCTACGTGCTCGGCCGCTTCCCGGATGGCGACATCTCAGCGCTCCTCACTGAGGAGGACGTGGACCGTGCGATGAACCGGTCGCCGCAGAAGTCGGACTTCGATTGGGCCGCCAAGGTCGTGAGCGCCGACGTGGGGCGCGAGATCGACCCGAGCGCTGTCTGCTGCCGACAGGGTTGCTTCGTGCATCCGATCATGGAGCGCGGTGGGCAGACAGGATCGAGCGGAGCCTCATGGATGGCCGAAGTAGCCAGCGCGTGGGGTGGTGTGGACGCGATGCTCGTGGATGGCACCGGCGGGCACGGCTGGTCGTGGATCGAGCCGCTGAAGGCGCGCGGGCACCGTGTGATCCCGGTCGTCTACAGCAGCGCGCCGGCAAACCAGCGCTTCGGCAACCTGCGGGCCGAGGGCTGGTGGAAGATGGCCGAGGCGATCCGGGACAACGTGGCGCTGCCGAAGGACCCGATCCTGCGCGAGGAGTTACTAGCCGTCACGGGCGAGGTCAACGAGCGCAACGACAGGTTCTATCTTGAGGACAAGAGCGACACCAAGACGCGGCTCAAGCGCTCGCCCAACAGGGCGGACTCGCTGGCGCAGCACTGGATGGTGCCGGTGTCGTCGCGCGATGCCCGAGTGGCACGCGGTATCGCGAGTCCCGTGTTGCGTAGTGCAGCACGGACCGAGTTCGACCCGCTCGGCCGTGAAGGCTGGGCCTCTGGGAGGTGACATGACCAACGACGCCCGAAACCGCATAGCCAACCTGCGCAACGGCGCGCCGGACAAGCTCACCAACGGCCAGGCGCTGCACGGCCAGGATGTGCCGCAGATACAGCCGGTGGACTTCACCGTGCTGGCGTCGCAGGTGCTGAACCGGCTCTCGCCGCAGTTCCCGACGCCCTACATGAAGGCGCCCGGCGAGGACGCCGTGGTGGTCAACATGCCGGACTACAGCCAGATGGAGCTGCAGTACCGGGCGCACTTGGAGAAGAACCATGCGGACGGCTCGCCCTTCACGACCATCGAGGAGGACAAGCTGGCCATGGTGCTGCTCCTGAAGGAGTTCCAGCAGAAGCAGCACGCCTTCGCGCTGCACTGGAACGCGCGGCGCCGGGCCGACGCGGACGCCGCGAAGGCGATGACGCCGGCGCCCGAGGACAAGCTGCCCGAGGCGCCAACCGAGGACCGCGCGCCGGAGGGGTTCCAGCCGCGCCTGGTCGACGAGTCACCGGAAGAAGACTACCCGGCTGCGCCTTGATCCGCGGCTCCATGCGGTGTACCGGCATGCCGCGAGCGATCCTCTGCGCGCGGAGTTCTGTCTGTGGGATTCGGCGACTACTTCGACTCGGTCTCGCACTTCTACACGAAGGTCTTCGACCCGCTTGGGTTTGGGCAGGGGCTGCTCGGCAAGTTCAAGGGCCCCAGCAAGCCGAAGTTCCCCAAGCCGCCAGCCCTCGATCCAGAGGCCGACGCCAAGAAGGCGCTCTCGGCCGCCGAGCACGCCAAGGCGCTGCAGCTCCAGCAGTACGGACTGTACGACCTGATTCTCTCCGGCATGGGCGGGCTCGGCACCATCCCGGGCAAGAACAAGTACACGGGCGGCCTCGGTGGCTAAGGCGCTCTCCGGCAAGAGCAAGTTCCAGTGGCTCGAGGAGCGGCGCGCGGCACGGCTCTACGACCGTGGCAGCTACGAGTCGACGTGGCGCACGCTCGGCGACATCATCGACCCATTCCGCGTGCGCTTCAGCCTCACGGACAACAATCGGGGCGACCGGCGCTCAACGAGGATCATCCGCAACGTCGCCGGCCAGGCGCAGCGGCGCCTGCGCGCGATCATGGCCAGCGAGCTGCTGTCGCCTGTCTCGGACTGGTACGAGCTGACGACAGGCGACCCGAAGATCGATGCCGACAAGCAGGCGGCCATCTGGCTGCGCGAGGAGCGCGACGCCCAGCTCTCGGACGACGACCGCAGCAACTTCTACACCGAAGCCGATCTCACCGTCGGCGACGGCATCAAGTTCGGCACGGGCGCGCTGTTCGTGGAGGAGTCGCTCGAGACGGTGATCCACTGCAAGGCGCTGCCCATCGGCAGCTACGCCATCGGTGTGTCCGAGAACGACCAGGTCAACGAGGTTTCGCGCGACTTCCGGCTCAACACGGCGCAGATGGTGGAGAAGTTCACCTACGAGAAGCTGCCGCGCGTGATTCGCCGCGACTACGACCTGAAGCAATACAACAGCTTCTGGGACGTGGCCCACCTCGTGTATCCCAACGAGGACTGGAACCCACAGTACCTGCTGGCGTCGAAGCGCTTCCTTGAGTGCTACTGGTGCCGCAGCGTCAGCGATGTGGAGCAGAAGGGCGGCGTTCTCCGCGAGGGCGGGTACGACGAGTTCCCGATCATGGTGCCGCGCTGGGAAGTGGCGCCGGGCGACCTGTACGGAACCAACTGCCCCGGCATCACGGCCATGGACGACATCTTGGAGCTGCAGAAGCTCGCGGAGGAGCGCCTGCGGCTGCTCGCGTACATGAGCCGGCCAGCGGTATCAGGACCACCAGGCATCCGCGACGGTGGCATCGACCTGATGCCCGGCGGCGTGACCGAGGAGCCGGCGAGCACGGTCGCGTCGGCACGCACGCAGCCGATCTTCGAGGTCCAGGCCCAGGCGCTGGTGGCCATCCTGGACGCGATGAAGGACTGCACGGCATCGATCCGCGAGGCGTTCTATGCCGACGTGGTCTCGCCGATGCTCGATGACCTGCGAGCGCAGAAGGACACGGCCGCCGCGGTCTACGCCAAGCAGGACGAGCGCAACTCGCTCATGGGCAGCGTGGTCACGCGCTACAGCGACGACTTCCACGACCCGTATGTGCGCCGACACTTCGGGATCCGCTGGCGGCGCGGACTGGTCAAGCCGCCACCGCCGATCCTGCAGGGCAAGAGCATTCACGTCCGCCTGCTGTCGAAGATGGCGTCCGCGCAGCGGTCGGTCGGCCTCTCGCCGGTGATCCGGTTCGGCGCGCAGATGCTGGAGATGGCGCCCGCCGTGCCGGGCGTGCTGGATAACGTGGATTGGGACGAGTACGCGCGGACGGCCGGGCGCTTGCAGGGCGTGCCGCCGAAGATCATCCGGTCTCCGGAGGAGACGGCCGCGTTGCGCCAGGCGCGCGCCAAGGAGATCGCCAGGCAACAGGCGGTGCAGCAGGCGATGCAGGCGGCCGACACAGCGAGCAAGCTGTCCAACGTGGACATGAATCAAGACACAGCTGGCAGTCGCATGCTCGCCAGCGCTGGAGGTGCGTGATGCCAAAGGGTGGCGTGATTCCGCCGTTCGGACTCCTCTGCGTGTGGTCGGCATCGTGCGCACAGGCCACGACGACTGTGCTTGGCGTGCCGGACATCTCCAATCAACCAAGCTGGATCTTTGGTGCCGGCTTCAAGACGCGCATCGTCCAGTGGACAATGCTGTCGCGCGCCGGAGTCATGCCAGCCGGCGAGACAGCCACGGCGATCATCAAGATCGACGATGTCGACATGAGCACGAGCTTCCAGGCGCTGCGACTCGACGACGCGCACGGCACGAACGTTAGCTCGCTGCCGCTGGACGCAACCGACGGCTTCGTCATCGACTCCTCCGCCGCGAGCACCGGCCTGGCGGTATCGGTGCTCACGTCGGCGCTGACCGGCACGTTCGTCTGCCAGATCGCCGCGTGGGGCTACCGCTTCCACCCGAGCATGGTGGGGTGACCCCGCAGACCGGCAAAGCCGCCGCCGCATGGCGCGCAGTGCTGCGCACGCCCGAGGGCTGCGATGTGCTGCGCGTGATCCTGTTCAAGATTTGCGAGATGGAGAAGGGTACGCACGAGCCCGGCGCCGACGTGCTGACCGTGCTGAAGCTCGAGGGCCTGCGCGAGGCCGGGCGCAAGATCCGCGCGCAGATCGAGGCCGCCGACCCCACCGGCTACGTGATGCTGCTGCAGCAAGACATCGCGGACGCGCAGGCGCGTCGCGGGGGCGCCAGCGCGTGAGCCCGCCACGACCCGCACAGCCCGGCGTGGTCTCCTCCATGGGCTTCCGGCGGGCCGCCGTCGGCAAGCGGAAAAACCGGCATGTCAGCGCCTGGATTGAGGACGAGCTGTACGTCGCGCTGGCGCGCGTGGCGGGTCGCGCCGGCATCACACACTCAGCGGCCGTCGCGGAAATACTCAGGAAAGCCTTGACTCGCTAGGTTGTGCGGGTTGTCGGATGGCCATGACGCCTCCGACTTCGGCCCCCGAAGCGCCTGCTGCGCCGGCTGCTTCCGCCCCTCCCGTTGCGCCACCGGCCGCCGCAGCGCCCGCGCCGAGCGCACCTGCGCCGGTCACCGCCGCAGCGCCCGCCGCCGGCCTGCCGTCGGTTGCGCCCACGGTCGCGCCCGTCGCGCACGACTACAGCAAGTTGACTGCGCCCGACGGCAGCGGTTTTGACGCAGCCTACGTCGCCAGCGTCGCGGAGTGGGCCAAGTCCGAGAACATGACGCCCGCCGAGGCGCAGGCCACGCTCAAGCGCGAGTCCGCGAACATCGCGCGCTTCCGCAGCCAGTCAGCCGCGTGGGACGCGGAGCTGCGCAACGACCCCGCGTTCGGCGGCGCGAAGTACGACGTGACGATCAAGAACCGGGACGCCGCGCTGCAGCGCTTCCCCTCCGGCAAGGAACTCGGAGAGGAACTGCGCGCGACCAACTGGATCGCCTACCCGCGCTTCGCGCGCTTCCTCGCGGAGGTCGGCGCGGCCTTCGCTGAGAAGCCCGCGGTGGCCGGGACGCAGTCACCAGCCAAGTCGCTGTCCTACGCCGAGGCTTTCCCCGCGACATGGGCCGCGCTCACGCCTGCCCAGCGCAAGGAAGTCGGCTTCGAATGAGCAACCCGGAGACCTGATCCATGGCCACTCTTGGCGCAGCCTACGTCACCACTGCCGATATCGAGAAGATGCGGCTCCCCGATGGGACCATCGCCAATCCGGCCGAGCTGCTCGACCAGACCAACGAGATGGCGCAGGACATCCCGTGGTACCCGACGAACAAGGACACGAGCAACATCACGGTCGTGCGCACTGGCATCCCGCAGCCAGTGCTCCGCCGGCTGTATGAGGGCACGCCGCCGACGAAGAGCGCAGTCGCGCAGATCGAGGACGGCGTCTCGCTCATGACCGACGCCGGTGTGATCGACGTCGATGTCCCGCACGGCGGGAACCTCGGCAAGATCCGCATGAATGAGCGCAAGGCGAAGCTGCAGGGCTTCATGCAGTACTTCCAGTACCTGATGCTCTACGGCACCAACCAGCTCGACGAGCGCCAGTTCAACGGCCTCACGATCCGCTACAACGCGATCACCGGCAACGTCAGCTCGCAGGTCCTCAACGCCGGCGGCACGGGCACAGACAACACGTCCGTCTGGGGCATCGATTGGGACGAGGACAAGGTTTGCGGTCTCTACCCGAAGGGCACGCAGGCCGGCCTCGAAGTCAACGACAAGGGCATCCAGAAGCAGCCCACGAGCGTGACCGCCGGAGCTGTCGGTACGGGCTTCTGGGCCTACGAAGACGAGCTCAAGTGGAAGTGCGGGCTCGCGGTCAAGAACTACATGAGCGTCGTTCGCATCGCGAACATCGACGTCAGCGATCTCACGTTCCAACAGCTCGGCACTGGCTCGCAGGCGTCCACGGCCTCGACATACCTGATCGACCTGATCGCCGACGCCATCGAGCGCATCCAGAACCCCGGACCGAACTTCCGCTTCTACTGCACGCGCCGCACGCGCACCTGGATTCGCCGGCAGTCGGCGGTCAAGGGCGGCTCGCAGATCCACTTCGACGCGCCAGCCGGCACAAATCAGATCCCGATCCTGAGCGTGCACGGCGTCCAGGTTCGCATCTGCGACCAGATCCTGGTTAACACCGAAGACGACGCGCCGGTCCTGCTGTCCGACTTCCCGTGACCGCCTGACCTAGAGGAAACCGACCAATGGCCTACATCGACAGCCAGAACAAGTTTGCCAACGCGGCGTCCATCGCGGCGGCCGCCGGCACGGCGGTCATCGGCGACAACTTCGACACGTCAGCGACGGTGCCCGCGAGCGGCGCCGTTGTGGCGGGCGCCGGCCAGGGCCGCAACATGGGCGTGGGGGAACCGCTGTTCGGCCACATCCTCGTCACCACGGCGCTTGTGCAGGCCAGCACCGATGGCACGGTCATCTTCCAGCTCGTCTCGGCCGCGACCACGACCCTCACGTCCTCGCCGCGCGTGCATTGGGCGAGCGAGACGTACACGGACGGCGCGTCGCCATCGGGTGGCGCCGACCTGCTCGCCATCGGCAACCTGATCGAGTTCATCGTGCCGCCGGACGACAAGACGTGGCTGCGGTACATCGGCTTCCTGTGCGTCACCGGCGTGCAGACGTCCTCGGCCGGCGCGGTCACGATCTGGATCGACCACAGCAAGGCCGGCAAGCCCTTCATCTACGCCAACGGCCTGTCCTACTGACACCCACTCGCTGAGGAGACAGCTCGATGCCCACAGTCGAAGCGCCAGCCAAGTCGCCCACCAAGCCGCTCCTGCTGCGCGCGATCGAGCGCCGCTGGAAGGGGCACTACATGCTTGGCCCTGGCGAGGTGTGTGGCGACCTCTTCTGGCACACGCCGCGCGACAGTGACCGCGTCAAGCCCGGCGACAAGGCCACGAAGTTCAACACGACGATCGACGGCGCGGTGTTCCGCCTGCCCACTGGCACCGAGCTCGTCGATCCCGCCACGGCGGACCCCGCCTCCATCCCGAAGCCGCCGAAGGTCGTGGCCAACACCGCACCCGGCGGCGGCCCGCGCCTGCGCAAGGGCTTCAACTTCGAGACCAACGAGACCACGCCCTGACGGAACTCCCGACTTGGAACGCAGGCCCCGGTGTCCGGCACACCCGGTCGCCGGGGCCTTTCTGCTTGAGAGGTAGACATGGCCACCGAGATCGAGATTGCGAACCGGGCTCTCGGGCTCGTCGGCATCTCAAAGGTGCTGCCGGGCCTGTCGATCGCGCTCCTCGACGGCGAGGACGACACCGAGGCCCAGGTCATCCTCTGGTTCGCGACCTGCCGCGACGTGTTGCTGCAGGCTGCGCCGTGGACCTTCGGCATATCGAGCTCCGCGCTGACGTTGCAGGAGACGGCCGACGGCACGCAGACCTGGGCCAACGAGTGGCTCTACAGCTACCGCTACCCGTCGACGGCCGCGCGCGTCTGGAAGATCATGAGCCGCGCCGGCCGGCGCGCGAATAAGATCCCGATGCAGGTGCGGCGGGACGACACCGGCGCCGTTTCGGTGATGACCGACGAGCCTGAGGCACGCGCGCTCATCATGAGCAACGCGGTGACGTTGGCGAGCAACTGGGACGCGACCTTCGGGATGGCGCTCTCGCACTACCTCGCGTCCATGCTGGCGATGCCGCTTCGGTCCGACAAGGAACTCGCGCGCCAGCAGACGGTGCTCGCGAACGAGTTTGTGGCACGCGCGCGCGAAGCGGCCGGCATCGAGGTTGAGCCCACCACCGACAACCTGCCGTCGATGTTCCTCGACGCGCGCCGGGGGAGCTGATGGCCGCGCCGACGCAGCGCAGCTTCGCCGGCGGGATCGTGAGCCCGTCCGTGTGGGCGCGCACAGACCAGGCCAAGCGCGTCTACGGACTCCTCGACGCGCTCAACTTCAATGTGATGCGCTCGGGCGGCCTGGAGAACCGCGCCGCCTTCGAGTACGCGGCCACGACCAAGGGCAGCGGGATCACGCGCCTCATGCCCTTCGTGTTCGGCGGCAACGACAGCGCCATGCTCGCGTGGGGCGACCGCACGCTGCGCTTTCTGAATGAGGGCGCGCAGATCGTGGCGACGTCGGGCGACGCGCCGGCCTACAGCGCCACGAAGCTCTACAACGTCGGCGATCTCGTCACGAGCGTCGGCATCTACTACTACTGCATCCAGGCGGGCCTGGACAAAACACCGCTGACCAGCGCGGACTGGTGGTACCCGCTCACGGCCGTGCTGAGCGACGCGCTCTACGAGATCCCGACGCCATACGAAGACACCGAGGTCTTCGAGCTCGTCGCGACCGGCTACGCCGACGTCACGTTTCTATTCCACCCGAAACACCGGCCGTATGCGCTGAAGCGTTTCGGCGCGGTGACGTGGACGCTGCAGCCCGTGGACTTCCTGCCGCCCATCGCGGCGCCCAATGGGCTCACATCGACGTCGACCGGTGCGGGCACGCTACGCCGCTTCAAGGTCACGGCGATCAAGAAGGGCAAGCTCGAGCAGTCGCTGCCTGCCAGCGCGGCGATCGCCTACACCGGCCCGGCGTCGGGTGGCAGCGGCAGCAAGGTGCGTGTGACCACGGTGAACAACATGGACGTCGACGAGGACGTGCTGGTCACGGCCGTCTTTGCCATCGGCGCGACGCCGGACGCGGCGTTCGAGGCGGCGCTGCTGGGCAAGGTGTTCAACGTCGGCAACGCCACACCGGACGCTTCGGGGTACTTGGACCTGGATACCACCGAGGGCGTGACGGTCCCGTCGGGCGGCTACGCCGTCATGGTGTTGCCGCTCACGATCGGCGGCATCGCCAACGCGCCGCTCGCGAGCATCTCCAGCTACGGGCCGACGAAGGACCTGGTGCTGGACACGCTCGCGGCGCACAACCTGGCCGATGGGGACGAAATCGCGATCAAGGCCGTCCTGTTCAGCGGCGTGGGGACAGACCAGCCCGAGGTGCGCGCGGCGCTCATCAACAAGGTCTTCGCCGTGAAGGTGATCGACGCCACGCACATCATCGTGGTGGACACCAGCGGGCCGACCTACACGGGCGGCATGGACGTGCTGTGGTGCCGCGCGTTCATCGAGGATTCTGGTGGTGCTGCAGGCGTCGGCACGGGCGATGTGCAGCTCAGTTGGTCCCCGGTCCCCGAGGCGCTTGAGTACTGGGTCTTCAAGCGGTTCGCCGGCACTTATCAGTTCATCGCGCGCACGCCAGCGCCAACGTACACCGACGACAACAGCCCGCAGGAGTCGACGGCCGTCTCGCAGGACGGGCCACCGCACTACACCGACCCGTGCCGCGGGCCCGCGCGCAACCCGCGCACGGCCACCATCTACCAGCAGCGCCTGGTTCTGGGCGGTTCACTCCTTGAGCCCGCGACACTCAAGCTCTCGCGCTCTGGCGACATCCTGAACTTCTCCCGTAGCCAGCCGCTGCTGGACAACGACGCTTTCGACATCCCGATCATCGGTTCGGGCGTGAACCTCGTGCGGCACCTCGTGCCGCTCTCGCCCCTGATGGTGCACACGTCGGCGGACGAGATCCAGATCAAGGGCGACGGTGACGGTGTTGTGCGCTGGGACGCGATCAACGCGGACCCGCGCGACGCCATTGGCGCGTCGACCGTGCAGCCGCTGCGCGTGCGCAACACGGCGCTCTTTGTGCAGGCGCACGGCGGGCTCGTCCACGACTTCGGGTACGACCTCGCCGCCGGCGGCATGAAGGGGCGCGACCTCACGGCGTTCTGCCCCTCGCTGTTCGAGGGCGTGAACATCCTCCAGTGGTGCCACCAGAAGACGCCCCACTCCATCGTGTACGCCGTGCGCGAGGACGGCGACGTCGTCGCGCTGACCTACCTGCCCGAGCAGGGCATCGAGGCATGGCACCGGCACAACACGGACGGCGACAGCTTCGAGAGCATCGCCTGCGCGCCGGAGTCCGGCGGGGACTTCGTGTACGCAGTGGTCAACCGGACGATCAACCCGATCTATACCTACGGCGCGAAGTACGAGCCACCGGCGGGCATGGTGGGCATGGGACTCGGGCAGATACAGCCGAACAACTACGCGTTCCGGGCGCTGCACAACAACACCGGGCTGCCGATGATCCCGTCTTCCAGCGACGTGACGGGAGGCAACCCGAGCAACGTCAAGATCGCGTCAACCGGCTCGTCCGTCGCCATTGGGTCCGGCGTGAGTCACGGCGGGCATGGGGTGTTTGACGGCGACGTGCTCACCTGCACGAACGTGTGGGCCACCGACGCGGACGGTGTCAGCGACGTCACCAAGATCAACAACGCGTTCAAGGCCGCCATGCTGGCGCAGACGTTCACCGTGACGGGCGTGACGGCCAATACGTTTGAGCTCGACGGGACCACGGCCATCACGGTGCCGGCAAACCAGCGCCTCGTCTTCATCAAGCGCGGCATCCTCGCCAACACGCCGATGATGAGCGGCGTCGCCAGGAACGTCGGCGCCAATGGCCACGGCAAGCCGGCCTACGGCGCACGCGGCACGCTCCAGACGAACAAGGTCCTGTCGGGCGGAGGTGGCGTCAACATTCGCATCACGACCGCGACCCCGCCCTCGGTGGGCAAATGGATCGAGGTGGTGGACGTGGACCAGTCCGCGGGAGCGCCGGACCCCGCGTTCGAGGCGCTCCTGGAGGGCAACATTTATCTCGTGTCAGAGATCCTCGCTGGAACGTGGTTCGAGATCACCGGCACGTCCGGGATCACGGTGCCGGCCTCGCAGCGGATGGACTACTACGTCCGCGGCACGCTGCCCAGCTGGCCCGGCACGCTGGGCACCGCCGTCTTCGACAAGGCGCTCTCGGGCGGCGCTGGCGGCGCGGAAGCCGCGCCGGCCACCGGCTTCCTGCCGCTCGTGATCGACCTTGAGAAGTTGCTGCCCAGCGGCGTAACGGCGTGGACTGACATCGCCACAACCGTACCGTTCTCCGTGCCACTGCCAGACTTCACGGTGGCGGAGACCGGGGGGCGCCCTGCACTGCTGCTGACGGCCCCCCTGCCCCCCCTGCGCTGGCAGGCGCGAACGTTGCAGAAGTGGCCGTCCGGCTTCGTGAAGTGGGCGCAGGTGCATGCCTACGTGAACCCTTTGAGCGGCACGCCGACGCTGGACATCAGCGCGACGGCCGGCACCGGCGTCTCGACCGGCACCGACATCATCAGCCTGTCCGCTGGCACGTACACGATCACAACTGGCTTCGTCACGGCCACTGTGAAGACGGGCGCCTTCAACCTCTTTGACACCGTCATCGTCGGGGTGCAGACGATTGTGTCCACCGGCACGAGCGTCGGCGTCGTTGGCACGATGGCCGACGGGACGACATCGCTGGTCGTGCGCACCAACGCGACGGGGGCCATCGAGGAGAACGGTCCTGCGCACGCCGTGCTGCGCATCGACGGCGAACTGGCCTCCTCGGCGGCGCCGACCGTGACCGTTGCGCGATTCTCGTGCCGCTTCGCTGCGTCCTACCACTCGCCCGACATCGCCGTGACGTTCACGATCAAGAACGACAAGCACCACCTCAACTCCGCTCCGTCCACCGACGACAACAAGCACCTTCAACTCGGCTGGGTCGAGTTGGAGACGAAGATCATCCCGGGCACCAGCCGCCGCGCGGTGTGCTGCAACCCCGGCACGCAGACCGATCAGGCCCTCGGCGGCGCCGGGCCTGCGGACGTCTACTGCTACCAGGCGTTCAGCTCGGCGCCGACGACGGACACTGGTGGCGTGGGCGGATCGTACAAGCCCCACATTCTCAAGGACGGCGGCGGTGCCTTCACGCAGAAGGGATGGGAAAAGCGCGACGACGGCGTGGTCACGGTCGGGGGCGTCGGCCCGAGCGGAAATGAGGCCAGCTTCCCGGCGCACGGCTACATGAACCTCAGCGGCGCGTTGGCGGGCTGCACCATCGCGATCCGGCTCATGCCGTACTTCTGGCCGGCGTCGCTGGGCGTGAACGACAACGGCACGGTGCGCGTCGGCGTCTTCAGCCGGTACAACCCGGACAAATACGTGTTCCCGTGGCGCATGCACGAAAGTCGGCAGGCGTGCTTCTCGTTCCACCAGGCCGCCTCTGGCTCGCCGGGAGTCGCGCCGCCTGCGGATGTAGCCAAGCGCCTCGACTTCCCAGCCACCGCGCGCTTGCAGGACTACA
>Ga0184629_10000116_pt1 | contig 32585 bp, 29 predicted proteins | sample PLM4_32_b1_FD_133158 | JGI IMG/M metagenome (GOLD analysis project Ga0184629, IMG submission 133158) | Groundwater sediment microbial communities from an aquifer in East River, Colorado, USA - PLM4_32_b1 | ecosystem: Environmental > Terrestrial > Soil > Riparian zone | place: USA: East River...
CACTTCGACAATTTCGTTTTCCGAGGTGGGGACGTTTTTCCCCACGTAGTCGGCCTTGATGGGGAGCTCGCGGTGTCCGCGATCGACCAGCACGGCGAGCTGGATGCGGCGCGGCCGCCCGAAGTCGATCAGCTCGTCGAGCGCGGCGCGGATGGTGCGGCCCGTGAAGAGCACGTCGTCGACGAGGATCACGATCTGGTCGGTGATGTCGCCCTTGATCTCGGTCTTCCCGACCTGCGGGTGATTCATCACGTTCTGGAAATCGTCGCGGTAGAGGGTGATGTCGAGTACGCCGATCGGTACCGGCGTGCCTTCGATCTGCGAGATGTAATCTGCGATGCGCTGCGCGAGCGGGACGCCGCGGCGCCGGATGCCCACGATCACCAGGTCGTCGACGCCGCCGTTGCGCTCCACGATTTCGTGCGCGATGCGCTTCACGGCGCGGCGGATCTGGTCGCGGTCGAGGAGGACGGCCTTATAATAGACGGACATTCGTTCTCCACGGTCGCGGGAGGCATCGGAGGGCATAAAAAAACCCTCCGGGGAATTCAGAGGGCGAGGGTGAAGCGGCGGCGCGTACGCCGTTGTTTCGATGTCTCGACCCCTTGCTGGCCTCCCGGACCAGCCTTAAAAGGATCTGCTCGAAGCATAGTACCGTCCCCCGGTGGTCAATGCAAGGCGTTTCTTCTCACGCGCCGAAAGCGGGGTGGCCCCCCGCCGTGCTCAAGTCGTCTTCCACCCAGTCCGGAGCCGTCTCGGCGAGCCGATCTCGGGGCGTCCGCCCGGTCGCCACCGCCAGGACCCGGATCCCGTGCGCCTTCGCGCACGCGACGTCCAGCAGCGAGTCCCCGACGATGACCGTCTCCTCCGGCGCGAAGCGGCGGCCGACCGTCGCTTGCGCGCGCTCGAGCGCGACCGGCGGGAGGTCGAGCCGGTCGAACGCGTCGTCGCCGAAGCCTCCGAAGGCGAAGTAGCGATTGAGGTCGAAGCGCGAAAGCTTGATGCGCCCACCGCTCTCCCAGTTCCCGGTGAGCAGCCCCAGCGCGAGGTCGTCGCGCGCGGCGAGCCGGTCGAGCACCTCGCCGACCCCGGGCAGGAGCCGCATTTTCTCCACCCGCAGCGTTTCTTCGAGCCGCGCCAGGTAGGCGCGGCGAACGTCGGAGAGCCGCGCGAGCGCGTCGTCGCGCGACAGACCGGCGCCTGTGAGCAGATCGAGCACGATGCGCGGGTCGAGCTTGCCGGAAAAGTCGTAGGAGTCGATCGCACCCGCCGTCCCGACCACTTCGACGAGGGCGGTCGCGAAGGCGCGCCGCGCCTGCCCGCCGCAATCGACCAGGGTGCCGTCGATGTCGAAGAGGATCAGTTTCACGAGCGGCTCGAAACGTGTCCGTCTGGCAATGCTCTCACAAATCGCGCACGCATCGGAACCCGAGGTGATTGGTGCCGGTGTTCGGCTCGCCCTTGCCGCGCCCGCCGGGCTTGTAACGCGCGCAGTACTGGTCCGTGCACAAGAACGACCCGCCCTTGTGCACGTGCTTCCACACGCCGGGCTCGGACGGGTCGACACTGGTATCGGGTCCGCTGGGGTTGTCGACCACCTCGGCGGCCGCCGCCAGCACGGCGGGCTGGTCGGGGCGATACCAGTCCGACACCCACTCCCACACGTTGCCCGCCATGTCGCAGAGACCGAAACCGTTGGCCGGAAACGAGCGCACCGGCGCGGTCGCCAGGAAGCCATCCTCGCCGGTATTGTGGCTCGGGAACTGGCCCTGGAACGTGTTCGCCATGAACTTGCCGTTGGGAGTGAGCTCGTCGCCCCACACGAATTCCTTCCCGTCGAGCCCGCCGCGCGCGGCGAACTCCCACTCCGCTTCGGTGGGAAGGCGCTTTCCTGCCCACTGCGCGTAGGCGATGGCGTCCGGGAACGCCATGTGGACGACCGGATGGTTCATGCGCCCGTCGAGGTTACTCTCGGGACCTTCGGGGTGCCTCCAGTTCGCGCCGTGGACATAGCCCCACCATTGATAGTGGTTGTCCAAGGGCACCTCGTGGTCCGGCGGCGAGAACACCACCGATCCCGCGACGAGATTCTCAGGCGGCGCACCGGGAAAATCCTCCGCGCGCGGCGTGCGCTCGGCCACGGTCACGTAGCCGGTTGCCTTGACGAAGGCCTCGTACTGCGCGTTGGTGACTTCGGTGGCGTCCATCCAGAACGCACCCACGCGGACCCTGTGCACCGGCTGCGCGTCGCGAAACGCGGGGTCGTTCGACCCCATCGCGAACTCGCCACCGGGGACCCACACCATGCCCTCGGGCGCGAGCTCGTGCGGGGAGGTCTTCACGGTCTCGTTCGCCGGAGCGTTGTCCTCGCGGGAGCACGCGAGCATTGCCGCGCACGCGATCGCGGTCCAGATTACGCAGCGTGGGATGTGGAACACGCGAGGAACTCTATCATACCGCCGGTTTGCGTACTATGATGTCTCGATGCCGAGTGGCGTCGCACCCGATCGGAATGTTGGACACCCGATGCTAAGAGCGTGGGTTTGTGTGGCGCTTGTGGTATTCGCGGATACCGCGGCGCTCGCCGTGCCGGCAGGGCGGGTCGTGGTCGAGACATCGCTGGCACACAACCTCGCACTCGTCCCCGGAGACACGGTGTACATTCGCGTCGCGGGCGAGCGCCGCGCGCCCGACCCGTTCGTCGTCTCCGGGACCTACGCACCGCCCCCCGACCCGGCGGGTATCAGCCGCGCGAGCAAGCAAGCGTGGATGCCGATCACGGATCTCGAGAACTTCACGGGCCGGACGGATCGCGTCAGCCGCTTCATCCTGAAGACCGCCCCCGGCGCGGGGGTCGACTCGCTGGTGGCGGCGCTCAACACTGCGCAGCTGGGCTTTCGCGCGCACCGCGCCGACGCCGTCGCGCGCGAGTCGTCGCAAACCTTCGTCGTGATCTCCAACTTCCACCGTGCGATCAGCTTCCTCTCGATTCTGGCGGGGACCGCGTTCCTCGCGGCGATCGTGCTCCTGCAGGTGCAGGAACTGCGCAAGTCGCTCGGCGTGCTGCGTGTGATCGGCATCTCGAAGCGGCGCATCTACGCGGTCGTGGTTGGCGAGACCGTGCTGCTTGCCAACCTCGGCGCCGCCATCGGCGTCGGCGTGGCGTTCGTCGTTTCGCGGGTGGTCAACGCCTACTACCAGCGCTTCTTCGACACCGACCTGGTTTTCTCGAGCATCGTCGGCTGGCACCTGGCGCTGGCGTTCGGCGTGGCGTCGCTGGTGGGCTGCCTGGTGGGTTCGCTCGCCACCGCGTACCTGTTCAAGCTTCAGGTGAACGAGGTGCTCGGGCGATGATCGCGCGCGTCGCCGTTCGCAACGTGCTCCGGCACCGGCTCCGCACCGCGTTCTCGGTCGCGGCGATCGCGATTGCGGTGGCGTTGCTGGCCGACATGCTGATGCTCTCGACCGGGATGGAGAAGACCTTCCGGCGCGTGCTCTCCTCGGTGGGATACGAGGTGCGCGTGTGCCCGCAGGGAACCCTTCCCTTCGGCACCGACGCCGTGGTGGCGGAGAGCGGGCGCGTGCGCGATGCGCTCGCCGCCGACGCGCGCGTCGAGCGCTGGCTGCGCGTGCTCGGCACCACGCTGTACGCGGACTCGACGCCGGTATTCACGATGGGCATCGAGGGCGAGGCGCAGTCGCTCTACCGGGTGGTGGAAGGCGTCGACGTGGACCGTGCGAGTTCCGGTGGGCGCATCCCGGTCGCGCTCAATCGGAATGCGGCGGAGGCTCTCGGCGTCGACGTGGGTGATTCACTCGCGTTCTCCGACACCGCTCCCGCCGCGTCGCTCGCGACGCGGCGTACCATGAACGCGGTGGTGACGGCGCTGATCGAAATCGACTTCGACCTCCCCCAGCAGCGCACCGCCATCGTGCCCCTGTCTGCCGCGCAGCGCGCGCGCCCCGTGCCGCCCGACGCGGCCTCGTTCGTGCTAGTGAAGCTGCGCGCAAAGGCGGATGGCGGGCCGGCATCTCCGGAGGTACAGCGCGACGTCGCGGCATCCCTCGCGCAGGCGTTTCCGGAGACCTCGGTCTATTCGATGGAGGCTCTCATGCAGTCGCTCGAGCGCCAGCTCGCGTATTTCAAGCAGTTCGCCACCATCCTCTCGACCATCAGTCTCTTCATCACGTTCTTGTTGATTGCAGTGGTACTCGTCATTGGTGTCGGCGAACGCCGCGGCGAGATTGCGGCGCTGCGCAGCATGGGCATTCGCCGGCGCTCGATCCAGTGGATGGTGCTCGCGGAGAGCGCCGTGCTGCTGTCGCTGGGCGCGGTGGCCGGCGCCGCGCTCGGGTGGTTGCTCGCGGGTCGTCTCGATCACATCCTGACCCAGTCGCCGAGTCTCCCCGCCGGGTATCGCTTCTTCGTGCCGGCACCGAGGGAGATCGTTCTCGCCATGCTACTCTCCGGCGCGGCCGGGCTTGCGGCGGCACTCCTGCCCGCGATTCAGGCCGGCCGCATCGACATTCCGCGGACCCTGCACGAGGAGGTGGTCTAGGTGGCTTCGATGCCCGACGACGTCGTCATTCGCGCCGAGCGCATCGGAAAGTCGTACCGCATGGGCGCCACCGTCGTCGACGCGGTGCACGACTTCGACCTGGTCGTGACGCGCGGTGAATTCGTCGTCCTGATGGGGCCGAGCGGCTGTGGCAAGACGACGCTCTTGAACCTGTTTGGGTGCATCGACGCCCCGACCAGCGGTCGCCTGCACGTGTTCGGCACCGATACCGCCGCGATGACGGAAGCCGACCGCTCACGGCTGCGCCTGCGCCGCATCGGGTTCGTATTCCAGCGCTTCTACCTGCTCCCGATGCTGACGGCGATCGAAAATGTGGAACTTCCCATGATCGAGGCGAACGTCCCACGGCGCGAACGCCGCGAGCGGATCGAGGATCTGCTGGCCCGGGTCGGGCTCTCGCACCGGCTCCACCACCGCCCCCACCAGCTTTCGGGCGGCGAGATGCAGCGCGTCGCGATCGCGCGATCGCTCGCGAACCGGCCCGACCTCCTGATCGCCGACGAACCCACGGGCGAGCTGGATCGCAAGACCGGGGCGTCGATCCTGTCCCTCATCAAGGAGCTGCGGGACGGCGGCCTCACCCTCGTGATGGCCACCCACGACCCGCACGCGGCGGAACTCGGCGACCGCACCATCGAGATGGAGAACCAGCCCGCATGAACACGGCCTCGCTGGTCACGAAGGGACTCCGGTTTCGGCCCCAGCGCACCCTGTTCCTGCTGCTCGGGTTCGCCATCGGCGTGATGGTGATGGTGGTGCTGCTGTCGGTCGGCTCCGCCGTGCTCGACCAGGCGATGGACGAGGACCTGACGGGCGGCGGCGACATCGTACTGCTGCCGGTGGGCATCGACGTCGCGGTGCTCAAGACCGGCGGCGTCACCTCGATGCACTTCGACATTCCCAACGGGCGCCTCTTGACGCGCGAGATTCTCTCCCCGCGGCGGCTGCGCGAGGTCGAAGTGGTCTCGCCCGAGCTGACCCGCGCCTACGCGACGCTCGTTCACGACGGCCGCGAGCAGCTGATCCGCGTCGACGGCGTGGTGCCGTCCCGCTTCGCGGCGCTCTGGCCCGCGATGCCGGCCGCATTCGCCGACGGTGAAGGCGAGCGCGACTACCTCGACCCGGACTTCACATCGCTTCTGTATCAGATCGACGCGTTCCACTCCCCGGTGGTCGATTCGTCGCAGACCTGGGCGGAGTGGCACTATTTCAACTACCACGACGACACCGGGCGGGCGCTCTACGTGTCGATCAGCGCCCTCGCCTGGGAGGGCGACCTGGCGGCGAGCGGGTATTCGCGCGGCGTGGTGCTCCTGGAGTACGTCGACGAGACCGGCCGGCAGACCAAGCTGGTCGACATCCTCCCCGGGCGGGAGATCGCCGCGTCGACGGATTCGCCCGACGTGCTGGTCGGCCTCAACGTGGTTCGCCTGGACGGCGGCGTGTATGAAGTGCACGTGGCGCTGGCCGACTCGCTCGCGCACCCGGTGACCGTAACGCTGGAATTGACGCCGACGCCGCACCAGTACGTCCCGCCGCTGACCCCGATGGGCGCCGACGTGCCGTTCGGCTACGTGGTGCCGGTCGTGCGCGGGCGCGCGCGGGGCCGGGTGTCGATGGGCGGAAAGACCGTCCAGCTCGACGGTACCGGCTACCACGACCACAACTGGGGGCATTTCCGCGACGCGGCGTGGGACTGGGGCATCGTGCACGCGGGCCGGTTCAGCGTCCTCTACGGCCGTTTCGCATCGTCCGCCGGCGCGCTCGTCCGGCAACCGGTGCTGGTCGCGCTGTTCGACGACCAGGGCCCGCGGCCGTTCGTACTGACGAGCGACTACGCGGTGACGTGGCGGCCCGGGGGCACCGTCCCCCAGGCGATCGGCGTGGGTTTCACGGCGGGAGCAGACTCGCTCGAACTTCGGATCGAGGTGACCCGCCGCTTCGTCTCGGAAACCGGGGGCGGCGAGCAGCCGCTGTTTCGAGCCGACGAGCAGGCGCGTTCGTTCTTCTATCAGATGGAGGGGCGGGCCCAGCTCACCGGCAGGATCGACGGTGAGCGCGTCGACGAGCGCGGGCACGCGTACTCGGAGACGTTCCGGACCCGGGCTCCGTAGCGAAAGAACGAGCCGCGGGTGGCGGCCAACGGGCGCCCACAAGGGCGAGCCACCGAGTGCGGAGGCGCGAATGGCGAGCCCGCCGTGGGCTGTTGGCCGACAGGACCCGCGGTGCTCGCGACGGGAACCGAGCAACTTTTCTCGACACCGAAACGACTTCTCGGCTAGCTTCGCCACAGATGATCCAACTCGAGCTCGGCCTCCTCTCGCAACCGAATGTCGAAGCACCCCGCGTAGTCGCGAGCGCCGTGCTCCGCAAGCATCGTCTCCGCAACGATGTCCTGCGCCGCGTCGCGTATGTGCGTCGATACTTTCCCGAGTTGGAAGGTGAAACCGTCACCGTCGGACTCACGCGGGCGGCGAGCGGGATGGCGGTTCCCGGCGGCTCGCGCATCTGGCTCAACCCGTCGCGGCTTACCTACCACACCATCGCGCACGAGCTCGTCCATCTTTTGCAGCTGCGCGATCTCGGGATTCCGTCGGGGGAGAGGGCGTGCGATGTGTTTTCACTAGCGCGTCACTGGACCTTGAACGACGACCGCCCGAGCTACATCCGCATTCCGCTCGAACTGCTCAACTCCGACGGTCGCCTGCACGACCGGCAGGCCAGGACGGTATTCGAGGTCGCGCACGAAGCGGTCGTGCAACGCTCGCGGGGGATGCGCCGGTACTTGTCGTTCTTCGAAGAGGAATTGGCGCGGCGGGCCGCGCGGCGGCGCAGGTGGCTCGAGGTGCTTCCGCCGCGCTGACGTGGCCTCTGTCCTATTTCAGCAGGACCATCTTTCTCGCGCCGACGTTCGCCACACCTTCAAGACGATAGACGTACACGCCGCTCGCCACCGCACGTCCGGCGGCATCGCGACCGTCCCACTCCACGCGGTGAGTACCCGCTGCGTGTTCACCTTCGTCGAGACGCACCACCAGCTCACCTGCCGCGTTGTAGACACTGATCGCTGTCACGGCGCGTTCGGTCAATGTGTAGGTGATCGCCGTGGTCGGATTGAACGGGTTCGGCTGGTTCTGCTCCAGGCCACCGGTAAGCGCCGCGACCGTGACAGTGGCCTCGGGGGAGCGGAAAACACTTCCGTCAGCCGTGTGAATCACCAGCTCATAGCGATAGGTCTTCCCGGCCTCGACCGCGGTATCGACGTACGAATGCGCGGCTGGCGCACTCCCTCTCGCCACAACTATCGCCTGCGAAGCGGTTTCCTCGCGACGATAGAGCGCGAAGTCGCCCAACGGGTCGTCGCTCCAAACATTCCACGCGACTTCCACAATAGAACCGCGAGGAGTCGCCCTGAAGTTCGTGAATACGACAGGCACGGGTTGCTCCTCGCCGAACTTGGCGAGGTAGATGTCCTCCCATCCTTCGCTGATCACGTCTCCGCCGCCGAAGTCAATCGCCCCGACGAAAAGGCCCGTAATGACGATGTTGCCCGGCCCGTCCACAGCCACGGCGTTGTTCTCAGTGACGTTGGTAGCACTTCCGAAGGCCTGGCTCCACTGGTGGGAGCCGTCGCTATCGTACCTCGCGACAAAAATGTTCTTGGTGCCCGGCCCGACCAATGGCCCGCCTCCGAGATTCACCGTCCCCGCAAAACTCCCGGTGACCACCACATTACCCCCTCCGTCCACACCGATCGTCCAACCGCCCTCCGAGTTGGTCCCGCCGAAGCGCTGGCTCCACAGGTGCGCGCCATTCGGCATGTACTTGGCGATGAAGACGTCAATGCTCCCCGCGCTCGTCAATGTGGCACCCCCGAAGTTCACCGCGTTTCCAAACTCACCGGTGACGACGATGTTCCCCGGCCCATCCACGCGGATCGCTCTGCCGACATCCGATCCGGTGCTGCCGAAGCGCTTGCTCCACTGGTGGGTACCGTTGGCATCGAACTTGGCTATGAAGATGTCGTTGCCGCCAGCGCTGGTCAGAGTCGCGCCACCCAAGTTCACTGCGCCTCTGAAACTGCCGGTGATGACGACGTTGCCAGATCCATCTACGGCTACAGCAGTGAGGTTTTCATCATTGGCGTTGCCGAAGCGCTTGCTCCACCGGTGGGTACCGTTGGCATCGAACTCGGCCAGGAACATGTCAAGTCCGCCAACGCTGGTGAGCAACCCGCCTCCGAAATCCACGGTTCCAACAAAATAGCCGGTGACAACGACGTTACCCGACCCGTCCACGGCGACCGCGTAGCCAACCTGGTCGCCGGCTTCACCGAAGCGTCTACTCCACTGGTGAACACCGTTGCCGTCGAACTTGGCCAAGAAGATATCATGGTCCACACTGGTCAATGGCCCGCCACCGAAGTTCGCTGTCCCAGCGAGGTCGCCGGTGATCACCACGTTACCCAGCCCATCCACGGCGACAGAGTATCCGTAGTGGTAGGGCTGGTTGGCTCCGAAATTCTTGCTCCACTTGCGCAGGCCGTTTGCATCGCACTTGACCAAATAGACGTCAGATCCCGCGGTATTATGATACTTACCGCCAAAGTTCGCCGATCCCGTAAACGTTCCGGTCGCAAATACATTACCCGCTGCATCCACCGCAACTCCATACCCGGCGTCCGGGTTACCGCCTCCAAAGTTTTGACTCCAGAGATGAACGGGAACAGCCGCGTGCGCGAACGATGAAATGACGAGAGTGAAAAGAGCCAGCGGCACGACGCATGACAGGCGGTGCAAAGTGTCACCTCGAGGAAGGGGGTGCAATGCGTGCGGCCGGGATTATCGACGCGAGAGTGCAGCGGATCGGTTAGCGCAGGCGCTACTACACAGTTTGAGAATAACTGATTGGAAGATGGAAATCAACGGCACGAAATGCGTCACGCTCCGAGCCCTTTCTCGATGCTGTCCGCGATCCGCGGCGCCGCATCCGACACGCTGTCGAGGAGCGTTCGCGCCTCTGCGCTCGCCGCCTTCGCGTACTTCTCGTCGCTGATCCCGGAGAGATTGATCAGCACGTTCAGGTACGCGCCGCCCGCGGCGGTCTTCATCGCCATCACCGCCACGCCCGCGTCGCTGATCGAGTTCTTGTTCCCTTTGGCCGCGACTCGCTCGATCAACGGGAGCAACTTCGCGCACGTGCGCATCACCGACAGCGGCACCTCGATCGCTCGCTTTGTCGTTTCCTGGATGGTCGCGACGCGGCGCGTGTGTTCGTCGTGCGTCGCTTTCGGGAGCCGGTTCGCCGCCATCACGGCCTCGAAGGCGCGCGCGTCGTCGTCCACCGCGCGCAGAAACTCGTCCTTGAGGGTCTGCGCCTCGGAGGCGAGCGTGCTCATCTCAGCGTTGACGGACTCGTAGCCTTTCTTCCCGAAAGTAAGGTTGGCCACCATCGCGGTCAGCGCCGCCGCCGTCGCGCCCGAGAGCGCGGCCACCGAGCCGCCGCCGGGCACCGCGGTGCCGGAGGAGGTCAGGTCGACGAAATTGCGCAGCGACGAGGACGCCAGCGGGGCGTCGGGAGCGACACGGTACTCGATGATCTTCTGCATGGGATCGAACCCTCCGAGTTCACGCAGTCCAAGCGATTGTATTGCGGTTTCGACGAGCTGCACCTCGGGCACGCCGGCCGACGCGCCCTGCAGCTCGAGATAGTAACGCCCCGCCCGGCGCATCGCCTCCAGCGGGATCAACCCGACCAGTTCGCTCCCCGTCGTGCGCAGGCCGCGCTCCTCCGCCTGACGCTTCGTCTCCTCGAAGGCAACGTGCGGCGGGGTGATGTCGAAATCGGTGAGGTTGATGGAAACCTGGGTGCGCTGGTACTCCTCTATATACCAGCCCACCGCCTTGCACGCCTTGAGCGTGCCTTCCTCGTAGACGAAGTCGCCGTTCATGTCTCTCATGAATCGCCCGTGCTCATCTCGCGCCTTGCGCCCGGTCTCGCGGATCGAGAACGCGATGTCGTTCGCCTTCTTCTTGTCGCGCGTGTTGAGGTTGACGTTGTAGGCGATCAGAAACTTGCGCGCGCCGATCACGGTGGCGCCGGCGCGCGGGTTGAATGTCGCCGGGCCGAAGTCGGGCTTCCAGTGCGGGTCGGCGAGCTTTTCGGCGAGGCCTTCGTACTCGCCGGCGCGGATGTTCGGGAGGCTGCGGCGGTCGTCCTGGGTGGCCGCGTGCTCATATAGATAGACGGGGATGCCGAGCTCGCGCCCCACGCGCTCGCCGAGTGCGCGGGCGAGACCCACGCACTCCTCCATTGTAGTAGAGCCCAGGGGTACGAACGGACACACGTCGGTCGCACCCATGCGCGGGTGCTCGCCATGGTGCTTCGACATGTCGATCAGCTCGGCGGCCCTGGCGATGCCGCGATAGGCGGCCTCGACCGCCCGGTCGACCGGTGCCACGAACGTCACCACCGTGCGGTTGGTGTCACGACCCGGGTCGACGTCGAGCACGTGGGCGCCGTCGACCGACGCGATCGCCGCAACGATCGCATCAATTACGCCGCGGTCGCGGCCTTCGCTGAAGTTGGGGACGCACTCGACCAGCTTCATGATCAGCGTGTGTTTACAACGAGGGCTCGGGGGGTGCCTCCACCCCATTGAGCGCGTCCACGACGCGCACCACATCCCCGCTCCGATAGAAGTCGACCGCGACCAGGTTGGGGATCATGCGCCGCTCCTTCTGGCACGCGCGCGCGCGGGCCAGGAGGAAGTCGTACGCGTTGACGATCTCCGCATTGCTGGGCAGCGGTGTCGGCGTCGTCTCGATCCAGTGATTCATGAGCAGCAACGACCCCGCGGTCCCTCCCCGATTCGGCTTATTCGAAAACTCCGACAGGTCCAGGAAACGGTACGGCGTCTCCTGATAGACCTCGGTCGAGAGGTGGTACCAGGGCACGCCCTCCGCGTTGTTCTCCGCGAGGACCAGCACGCGCTGGTCACTGGCGACCATCTCGCGCAACGTCGGCCACGGCGGCGTGACCGCGCCCCGGTAGACGAGGCGGTCGAGGCCGCTCCTCGCGAAGCACGCCGCGACATCCTGCGGCGTCACACCTTCGTCCTGAACGATGATGACGATGACCTCGCCGGGGTTCATCACGAGGAACTCGTAGGCCTGCTCCAGCGCGTCGACGAAGCGTGTGGCCCCGAGCTCGCAAAAACCGTGACCGAGGTAGACGTCGCGTGGGCCGGTTTCCTTGCCCACCATGCGGTCACGCATGCGCATGGCGGCGTCCACCGCTTCCTTGCCCATCGCCTCCTCGTACTTCGCGCGCGACTTGACTTCGTCGTCGAGGATGGTCTTGATGCGGTCGCCCACCGGCACGCCGTAATGGACGTCGATCAGGAAGCCTCGTATGCCGTCCTCGAGCTGCGTGCGGATGCCCTTCTGCTGGTTCGGGAACATCCATTCCACGATGTCACCCGCGCTCATCGAATTGTGTGTAGCGGCCAGCGCGACTTCATTGAGGCGGCGGTCGCAGAGCTCCGGGTGTCCGTTGCACACATCGATCACGGCGGCCGCCACGGGTGTGGCGTCCTGGCGGACATACCAGAACACCCCCGCGCCAATGACCGCCACGCCGAGGACGGTCGCAATCACGGTGCGCGGAATATGCGAGCGTTTACCACCCGATGCCGCCGCCACGGCCGCTTCCACGCGCGGGATCCAGGCCATGATGATCGAGAAGACTTCTTGTACTCCGAAGAAGAACAGCACGGCTGCGCCGACAACGGTCAGTGCTTGTATCGCCAGGGCGGGATGAAACGCGGCCACTCCACCGAGCACCGCCATGCCCACCGCGCGCAGGAGCCCGAGGACGCCGTGGCGAGGTCGCTTTCCGACGGCATGCCGCATCCACGCTGCGATCCCCGCGAGGTCGACGCGGCTGAAGGTCGACGTGACGCCCGCCACCACCACCAGCCCGATGCCCGCGAAGATCCACATGCGCAACGCCAGCGGGCCGACGAAAGCAGCCCACAGGCCACGAACCAGTTGCGACATGAAGTCGGTCTTGGCCAGCGACGCGAATACCGGCCCGCCAAACTGCGCCACGGCGCCCACGACGAGGCCGGAGATCGCCATCGCCAGCCCGTAGCGCACGAGATACTTCTCCTTGCTCCGCGCGAGTCCCACCGCCAACGCACCGGTGGCGAGGCTCAAGCCGAGCAGGACGAGGGCACGCGTGCGGGCACGGCTCGCGATGTGCATCACCTGCGCGAGGTACTTTCCCGACGGCCAGTCGTTCTCGTTGCCGATGACCGCGAGCGCTTTGGCGGGCACCTTCTCGGCGATCTCGGGGTGCATGGCAAGCGCATTGCGGACCACGACACCCGCGTCCTTCAGCGTAAGCGCGAGGCCCTCGCCGGTCTCCGAGAGAATCGTCTGGTGGGTCTCCCTGACCGCTTTCCTGATGACCGCCCGAAACGGTGCGGACCCCACCACGCGCTCCACCGAACCCACGATGATGGGCCGGTAGGCCAGCAGGTCGTGACGCACGGCGATGATCTGGTCGGAAAGGAGCGCCGCCACCGGGCCCGAGAGCTCGGGCTGCGCGAGCCCGTCCGCCACGCGAGTCGCGAAGACGTCGGGGTCGAAGAACGTGCGCCTCGCGTACGTGTAGGTTCCGCCGAGCAGAAGGGCGGCCACGCTGATCGTGCCGCAGGTCGCGACGGTAATCTGGCGGATTTGATTCTTCATTTGAAAAAACCGTCCCGTTGCGCAACATCAGGACGGACTTGTTCCGCATTGAACCCGCTCATTCTAGACAAGCGTCAGCGAAAATGGTATCCGTAATAAGACCGTTTTTTCGGATTTGCGAGTTTCTCTGCTAAGGAGACGATCATGCCGACAAGAACGACTCATGGCGCGAAGGAACGGGTGACGACGGATGATCTTCTCGAGGACCTGAAGGCCGTCATGCGCGACGCCGAAGCGCTACTGCGCGCGACCGAGGGCCAGGCCGGCGAAAAGATCGCGGACATCCGCGCCCGCGCCGAGGAAACACTGGGCAGCGCACGAGAGCGTTTGCACAACGCCGGCGCCGAGGCCGGCGCGCGCGCCCGGTCGGCCGCGCGCTCCACGGACAGCTACGTCCGCGAGAATCCCTGGACCGCGGTCGCCGTCGCGGTCGGGATCGGCTACCTGCTGGGCCAGCTCGGCCGGCGGCGCTGATCGTCGAGGGATTTGCACATGAACGACCATCCGCACGACGACGATCCACCGCGCGGGATCTTTGACTCCCTCCGCGCGTTGCTCGATACGATCCTGGCGATCCTGCACAATCGCACGGAGCTCCTCACCACCGAGATCGAAGAGGAACTGACGCGCCTGGTCGGCGTGCTCGTGTGGGCGGTGGTCGCCGTATTCTCCGTGATCATCGGCGGGACCTTTCTCGGCACCATGATTCTGCTGGCGACACCCGAAGCGTATCGCGCGCTGGCTGCTGCGGGGCTGGGGCTGCTGTTCCTCGTTGTCGCGGGAATCGGATACCTCTCCATTCGCAAGATCCTGCGGGCAAAGCCGCGTCCTTTCGACGCCACGCTGCGCGAGTTGGAGAAAGACCGGGAGCACCTGCGGAGGGGACGATGAGCGCCGGGACGAACACACTGGCCGAGCGCCGGAAGGCGCTGATCGACCGTTCTGACCAGGAGCGTACCGAGCTGACGTCGATAGTCGGCGGGCTCGAGAAGAAACTCGCCGTCGTGGAGACGGTGGTCGCCGCCGCGCGTCGCGTGCAACGCCATCGGCTGCTGCTCGGTGCGGCGGGGGTGTTCATGGTCCTCGCGCCCCTGGCCGCCCGGAGCAGGATTCGCCGCGTCCTGTGGCTGGCCCCTCTCGCCCTCGAAGGGTTCCGCCTGGTGAGGTCGTTTGGTGAATCCCGCCGTGCGTCGTCGACCGCAAAGGACGCCCCCGGCGCGAATCCGTAGACCCCGCCCTAGAACGCTTCCGACATCCCGAGAAAGAACCCGCGCGACCCCTCCCGTCCCCACCCGTGGTCGATGGCGAGATTGGTGTTGGAGTGCTTGTTGAACTTGATGCGAAGTCCCACCCCCAGGGCACTGTCCGGCCGACCGAACGACTGCTCCTCGGGCTGGGTTGTGGTGGTCAGGTTGTAGAACACCACCGCGCCGAGTAGTCCGTCGCGCGTGAGTGAAAAACGATACTCGCTCTCGAGATACAACTGGCTCGCGCCTCGAATCCGTCCCTGGAGATATCCGCGCGCGCCGCGCCCGTAGGTGTCCCACCCGTCCGAGGGCAGATTCAGGTACGGCCCTGGCCCGAACGTCATCCATCCGTAGAGCCAGAACCCGAGCACGTTCTGGCTGCGCTTCGGAACGTGCGGATAGACGCGCATCTCGACCCAGAGCTCCTGCCAGTTCTGGTCGGCACCCAGATCCTTCAGGTAGTTTCGAAAACTCCAGCTCAAGTAGTAGCCCGCGGAAGGATTGACCAGATTGTCGCGCGTGTCCGCGAGGACGTTGACCGACACCCCGGAGGCAATGGTACGCCCCGGCGCACCGCCGCTGTACTCGGTGAACGGCGTGGAATCGCCGGCGGCCGCGCGCGCGTCGAAGATGTCCTGAAACTCATCGAAGTGGTACCCGAGACCGATGAACACAGGGCCACTTACGCGGCGAAAAAACGTCGCGTACGTGCGCGCGAGTGTGAAGTCCATGGGGTATTCTTCCTGGCCCGGCTCCATCGGCCCCAGACCCCACGTCGATCGGGTCGTGTCGAGGTAACGAAAGTCGGCTTTGAGGAGGCCGTTGCCGTTTCCGGCGTAAACGTCGCCCCGAACCTGCGCCTGAAACTGCCCCTCCGAAGAGTAGTTGGCGGAGATGGCGAGCTGCGAGAAGCGCAGCGTCTTCGACCCCATCCGGCCCGCGCCGGAAAGCATCGCCCCGACCGCGACGCCGTACACGGGGTTGTAGCTCACCGTGGGAAGCAGGCTCCAGTCGAGGCCGAACGAGGTAGTGCCACTGACCTCTGTCTCAACCGGGCGTTTCAACCATTGATGGAGGACATCCATCGCGTCCCGCTGCGCGACCGCGGCCGAGTCGCTCGAAGCGGCGCTCGAGTCAACTTGGACCGCGGATAATGAAGCGAGCGCGGTGTCGTTCGGCCAGGCCTGCACGAACGCGCCGTACGAGACGGCCACAGCGACGAGGGCGACGACAAGAGGGGCGCGCATGAAGCTCTTCTTATATCACAAAATGGCTTGCCCCATCGATTCGGCCCGTAAATCCCCCGATCGAGACGGTCGGTCTGCTACACTGCCCGCATCAAATCGGACGGAACATTCATCACGGAGGTTGATATATGGGTACGAAGAGAATGCTAACCACGTTGGGCTGCGCGCTCGCGCTGTTCGCCGCGGCGCTGGCCGCTTACGCGCAGGAGACCGCGCCGGCGGCCGCCGCGCCGACAACCGCCGAGCGGGTCGCGGCCATCAAGGCGTCGCTGGCGCAGAGCCATCAGAACTTGAAGCAGTATCAGTGGCTCGAGACCACGGCCGTCAGTCTCAAGGGCGAGCAAAAGTCCAGCACACAGAACAACTGCCAGTACGGCGCGGACGGAAAAGTCGTAAAGACCCCCGTGGCGGCTCCCGCAGCCGACGACAAGAAGCGCGGCATCAAGGGGAAGATCATCGAGAATAAGAAAGAAGACATGGCCGAGTACGTGCAGAGTTGCGTCGCGCTGGTGAAGACCTACATTCCGCCGGACCCGGCCAAGATCCAGGCCGCCAAGGATGCGGGGAAAGTGTCGGTCACCGTCCTCGAACCCGGGAAGCGCGTGAAAGTCGACATCAAGGACTACGAGAAGACCGGCGACGATTTGGGCATCGAAGTCGACATGGCAACCAATCAGATTCTCGGGCTAAGCGTCGCGAGCTATCTGACGGATGCCACCGACGCCGTGACGCTCGACGTGCGGATGGCCACGCTGGCCGACGGCACGGGGTATCCGTCGACGGTGACACTCGACGGGAAGGCCAAGCAAGTGCAGGTCGCGATCACCAATTCCGGGCACCAGAAGAAAGCCAACTAGAGGGGCAGAAGAACGCCGAGGTCCCTCTACGGACGAAGATGAATCTGCTGAAATAGGGGCCGCCAACAATGACGACACCGGCCTAGGCGTGGTCTGCCGACCGGCGTCGTCTGTCTGGCCGTTGAATCTCGACAGGCATCCAGACCGGGTGCCCGTAACGAGGCCGGCCATTCCTGAATGCGGATACTTACACAGGTAACTTTGCCCAGATTGCCCGGCGAGGCCATGATGCAAATGCATCATTTTTTGTCCGACCAGCGAATGGCTGATCGAGGTCGCATCGCGCCTCCCCTCTGACCGAAAAGCCGAGGACCCTACCACCGTGAGATGGCAGGGTCCTCGGTTCTACAAGTATACTGGCGCGATCAGCTTACCAGCGGTCGCGGCCGCCGCCACCGTTGCCACGAGGCTTGTCCTGGGCCTCGTTCACTTTCAGCGCGCGTCCGTCCATCTCGTGACCATCGAGCGCCTTGAGAGCCGCGGCAAGGCCGGCGTCGTCGATCTCCACGAAGCCGAAGCCCCGGGGACGACCGGTTTCCTTGTCCATAATAAGGGCGACCGACTGCACGGTGCCGTGCTTGCTGAACAGGTCCCTGACCTGGGTTTCGGTCGCGCTGAAGGGCAGATTGCCCACGTAAATTTTCTTCATTAGCTTGTTCTCCAAAATGCCGGATGTCCGGCTTGCAGAAGCTCTCGGGATCTCCGGCTAGTTCCGGGCATCCGTTGCGCTTCCAGAGTGGCCCGACAACGTGTCGAACCGCAACCCGTCAATCATCGAGGGGACCAAAAAGTTGAGCGACTCAAGAAAATCGAGGCTGAACGATGTTCGTCCGGTGGTCGTTTAAGATGGGCTGGAGACAGCATACGCACAAGTGGTGCCAATGTAAAGCTCGATTCCGCCTCCCGCCACTTTTTCCGTCCTTTCGGCGTACCAAGTCACCACGGCCGTCCTGAGCGCCGGCCGCATCGTCACCTCGAACTCGGAGGAGCCCGTGTCGAAAATTCTCGCCGCTACATTCATCTGTGCGCTCGCACCGGAATACCGCGACTCGTTCGCACCGGGGAAACTCATCGAGCATCTGCGGGCCATTCGTGAGGCGTGCGCGGGTCTCTTCATCCTGTGCTCCAACACCCACCGGGTCCCGGGGGACGAAGTCTCGTCGGTCGGACGGAGGCTGGCGGAGATGGTGAGGGGGCGGTAGTTTTTTCCCGGTTGACACCCCACCCCTCATGTGCTAGTTTTCCAGCACGTGCTAGAAATTCAGCATCAAACTCGGGCTTTTTAGGCCCCAGAGGCAACACCCCATGAAACGAATGCGTACACTAAGTCGCCGCGAACGGGAGATCATGGATGTCCTGTACAGCGCGGGCAGTGCCAGCGCGGGCGAGGTTCATCGCCGGATCCCCTCCCCGCCCAGTTATTCAGCCGTTCGCGCCACGTTGCGCGTTCTGGAGCAAAAGGGACTACTCGCCCATGAGCACGACGGCAAACGCTACATCTACCGCCCCACAGTCGCCCGCAACAAGGCGCGGCGGGGCGCGGTGGAGCACCTGCTCAATACCTTTTTCGACGGCTCAGCGGCGGGTGCGGTGATGGCTCTTCTGGAAACTCCGGGCGCCGAATTGACCCCGGAAGACCTGGATCGCATGGCGGCGCTGATCGAACGCGCGCGCAAGGAAGGACGATGATCATGACCCCGATCTTCAGTCTCTCATCGGCACTGGACTCGATCACGCCGGAGTCGCTCGTGTGGTGGCTCTCGCGCATGACGCTGGTCGGCGTGCTTGCGTGCGCATACCTCGCCCTCGCGCACCGCGCGCGCCCGGCAACCAGGCATCTGGTTGCGGTCGTGAGTCTGATCACCATCGCCATCCTGCCGGTTGCGTCTGCTTTGCTTCCCGCGTGGTCGCTCCCGGTGCTGCCTTCGATCCAGGCAACGGACACGCGCAGCGCACCGCGCGAACTCTCGCCCGCGATCGACGCCTCTACGACCGAGCCGGCGCCGTCGAGCGCCGCGCTGACGCGGCCAACGCCCGTCGAGCCGCTGGTATTGACGGCGGGAAGCGTGTCGTCGACGTCGGCGCGCGAGCCCATCGGCATCGTGGTGGATTGGAATCGCGCCGTTCTCTTTACGTGGTTCGCGGTGGCGATGGCCATTCTATTTCGAATCGGCATGGCGTCTTTCGTCGCGCGGCGTTTCACGCGGCGGGCGCCGGCCACCACCGATGAAATCCTCCTCAGCGAATGCGACCGCGCACGCCGCGTTCTCGGCATCGAGCGCGCGATCGACGTGCATGTGTCGCCCGAAGTGACGATCCCGATGATCGTGGGCGTGCGCCGTCCACGCGTGATCCTCCCCGCCGCCGCGATGGTGTGGTCGCGCCAGCGGCTGGGTGTCGTCCTCCTGCACGAGCTGGCGCACGCGCGGCGGCGGGACGCGCTCTGGCTGCTCGTGGCGCGTGTGGTCACGGGCATCTTCTGGTTCCACCCGCTGGTGTGGGTGCTCTCGACCCACGTGCGTCGTGAAGCCGAACGCGCGTGTGACGACGTCGTCCTGGCCAGTGGCGTTCGCGGGTCCGACTACGCGGGGCACCTGGTCGACATCGCGCGTACCGTCATGACCAGCGACCCACTCGCGGGCTCGGCACTGGCGTTTGCCACGCGATCGTCACTGGAGCGGCGCGTCGTGTCGATTCTCCACGCGCACTCGCCGCGGGCCACGATCTCGGCGCGCATGTTGACCGCCGTGACGGCCGGCTCACTGGCTCTCTTGGTGGTGGTCGCGGCCGCGCGCCCGACGACGGTCGTTTCGGCGCAGATTGACCCCACCGACGCCTATGTGCAGGGCTTGGAGCCGGGGTTCACGTTTGCGATCTCGTCCGCGGACGCCGCGGCCGGTGAGAATGAAGGCGGCGCAGGTCAGAAGTACTATCTCGCCGACGACCGCGACGACCGATCCGGCGGCGAGTGGTACGACCGGGCCAGCAACTTCTACCACAACGAGAGCTACCAGAAGGCGGGCGAGGCCTACGTGCACGCCGCCCGCCTCGGATACCGCCGCGGGACCGCCTACTACAACGCGGGTTGTTCGTATGCGCTCGCGGGCGAGACGGATAAGGCGATCGATGCGCTGCGCGAATCGTTCGACGAGGGCTTCGACCGTCCGGAGCTGTACGCGGCCGACGATGACCTCAATTCAATTCGCGCCGACCCGCGCTTCCGCAAACTCCTCGACGAGGTGATGAATTCTGGTTCCGCGGAGTCCGAACGCCGCGCCGCGTCGCGGGAATTCGAACGCCTTGCGAAGCGGAAGAACGTCGACGAGGGCGACTGGAACTCGGTCGGGATGGACCTCCTGCGTTCCGGCGACTACGAGCAATCTGCGGAGGCCTTCAACAACGAGTTCAAGGTCAGCAAGGACGAGGACGCGCTCTATAATATGGCGTGTGCGCGCGCGCTGGCCGGCAAGAACGCCGAGGCGCTGAAGCTGCTCGAGCAGTCGATCAAGACCGGCTCGGTGGACGCCGACCACATGCAGAAAGACTCCGACCTCATCACCCTCCACAAGGAACCTGCCTTCGACGAGCTGGTCGAACTCGCGGAGGACCTCACGCTCAACCAGGGCAACTGGTGGAACGGCGACACGGGCGGATGGGGCAAGTTCAGCGACGAGAAGAGATGGCGGAAGGCGATCCCCCGCCTCCAGAGCGTCACGCGCGACCACCCGGACATCGGGCGCGCGTGGTTCAACCTCGGGTATGCACAGCTCGCCGCGGATCAGGACGGCGACAAGGGCACCGCGTCATTCAAGAAGGCGCTGGATCTCGGGTACAGGCCGCCCACGACCATGTACAACCTGGCATGCTCGACCGCGCAGGCGGGCGACATCGACGCCGCGTTCGGTTGGCTCGAGAAATCCGAGGCCGCCGGCATGCACATGTGGTCGCAGGCCCGCTGGGACGATGACCTGGATCCGCTGCACGGGGACCCTCGCTACAAGAAGATGGCGAAGCGGTGGCGGACCGAGGAGCGGGAGCAGCATGACAAGGACAAGCACGATTACAACTACGAGTACGACGATAGCGATGATGACGACAAAGGCGATGGCACGACGAACTGACGGCGTTCGCGGTGGCAAATAGCTACTGCGCCCGGGCCGGAGCCCGGGCGCAGTGCACACTACCGCACCATCCAGCTTACCGGTGACCGCTTACTTTGGTCTCTCCGGCGTCTCCACGACACGGTACAGGAATTCGGTAACCCCTCGCTCCCGGGCTTCCGCGATATGGTTGGCCGTCCGTTCCATTACCTTGTCAACGTATGCGCGAAGGTCGTTCGAGTACTTATGAAGGTCGGCAACGTCCATACGGCACTGCCACGGGGGGATGCACGGCCGCTCTTCCGTCGGCGGCGGCGGTGGATTTCCGGGGTCAACTAGCTCCTTGATCTCCTCTTCCCGCTTGCGCAGCTCGATCTCGAGATCAGCAATCACCTCGGTCATGTGATGGGCGGCTCTCGTTACATACCAGAGGTGCTGCCACGTGTTCACCATGATACGACTCCTTTTTGAAAGCACCGCGTTGCATGGCTGCCCGCGATGCTTTGGGGGGCACTTCTCACCGGCGCGACGCTCGCGCCAGCAACCGATTGAGCTTCACATTGAGCCGATAATCGGGATCGGCGTTCTTCCACAGATCCTGAAGGCGCTGCAGCACGGTGGTTGCCTTCGCCGGTTCTCCCTCCGTCAGGTAGCACTCCCCCAGATCGAGCAGCGCATCGGGATAACTGGGGTTGACGGCGAGCACGCGCTCCAGCTCCTTGCGGGCGCGGGTATAGTCGCCGCGCGCGAAGTACGCGTGTCCCAGATAGGTGCGAAAAAACGGATCGTCGAGCCGGGTCGAGAACCGAAGCACCGCTTTGTGCATGGAGACCGCGCGTGCCCCGTCGCCACGGGCCAGCGCAATTTCACCGAGTAGATTGTAATAGAAACGACGGTACGCCAGGCCCTCGACCACCGTTGAATCCGCGTCGTTGGTAAAGTACCTGCGGATCTCGACCGCGTAACCGAGCGCTGCCGCGGTATCGCCGACCGCGGCTGTGAGAAGCCCGGCGATCCAGGCGTTGTAGAAGTCGGGCTGCGCACGATGGGCCTCGCGAATCGCTTCGAGCCCGCGCGCGTAGTCCCCCGCCTTGTAATGAAGATTCGCGAGATACGTCAGCCCCCGCGATCGAGCATAGTACGGATCGGGCGAGTCGAGGAGGCGCCGGCAGATCCCCTCCGACTCGTGCATGCGACCGACGATCTGGCACCACGTGGCGCGAGAGCTGAGAGCGGCCCCCTCATGGATCGTCTCCAGGGTGTCGCACAGCGCCGGTATCGCGTCATACCCTCCGAGAAGCATGTGATGACCGATGAGCTGACGGATGGGGGCTTCTTCTTTGGGACACTGCACGCGCCACCGCGTGAGGAGCCGTAACGCTTCCTCGTCACGACTGGTTTCGCACAAGGCCATCCACCAGTCCGGATAGAACGAGTAGTCGAGCGGATTGGTGGCTTCCAGAACTCGTAACTCCGCAAGGGCGGCATCGAAGTTGCGCTTCCGAATCAGAAGCTGCGCGAGCGATTGCCGCGCCAGCACCTGCTCCGGATCGGCGGTTAGAATCTTCTCGTAGGTCCGGATCGCCTCGTCGATCCGATCGTTGCGCGTCTGGTAGAGCGCTATGATCAGATCATCCACGGGCGGCGCGGCCTGGCGGCGGTATTTCATCGCCAGCGCGAGGTAGCGGGCGCTCGCGCTCTCTTCCGGCTCGAGCATGCTCAAGTACAGATACGCGGCCGGAAACACCGAGTCCGCACGCACGGCTTCCTTGAGCTGCTCGATGGCCGCGGGGCCGTTCCCTGCCTCGTAGTAAGACAATCCGCGTTGGTACGCGCGAAGCGCGGGCATGGACTCCGGGAGCGATGACTTGGCGGCCGTGCCCCCGGTCTGGGCGCCGCGCTTCCAGTGCGCGCCGAGCGCCTCCGCGATGTTCGATCCGAAGCGCTCGACAGTCGGGAAAAAGTCCGTCTCGAGATTCGCGATCTCGCCCGACCAGCCGTCGAGGACGACGCCGTCGTCGACGCTCGAGAGCTGACAGCGCATCAGAACCGCTTTGCCGGCCGAAGGCGCATAGCTCCCGGTGACGACATAGTCCGCGCCCACGCGCCGCGCGACGTCGAATAGCTCCGGTGATCCCAGGCCGGCGGTTTCGAAATTGATCGAGCGCGTCGCGCTGGAGACGGTGGGACGGGCCAGCACCTGATAGCCGTCCAGCCCGCTCAAGGTGCCGATCAGACCGTCCATGATGGCGCCGGATAGATAGTCGAGGTCTTTGCTCACAAAACTGTTCGCCGCACGCGTCACCATGATGCGCGGCTTCTCCCGCCGTCCAGTGTCCGCTAGGCGCCACGGCGACTTCCACACGGCGACGGCGCCAATCGCGAGTAGCGTGAGTCCCACCAACGCGAGCTTCCAGCGGCGGCGCGTGCGCGCGTACATGCGCTCTGATGGGTCCTCCGTACTCATCCGCAGCTGAACAACCTTCAGGTCGTGCCGCATTTCGGAGACGGTGGAGTAACGATCCGTGACTTTTTTCGCGGTGGCTTTTGAAATGATGGCTTGAAGCTCGGGCGGAGATGCGGGGTTCGAGTGCGCAAGCGGGGGCGGGTCGACATTCAGGATCTGGTAGAAGAGCGCCGGCGCTTCCATGTGCTCGTACGGGAGTTGGCCGGTCAGCATCTCGTAGAGCAGAATACCCAGCGAATAGATGTCGCTCCGATGGTCCACCTGGCCGCCCTGAACCTGCTCCGGCGACATATAGGGCAGCGTTCCCACGATGCGCCCCTTGCCCGTGAGCGTCGAACGGTCCACGAGATGCGCGACGCCGAAGTCGAGAATCTTGCACAGGCCGCTCGCGTCGATCATGACGTTCTCGGGCTTGATGTCGCGGTGAACCACGGCGAGCTTGTGAGCCGCCTCGAGCCCGGATGCCACCTGGACCGCGATATCGATGGCTTCGCGCGGGGCAAATGGCCCGCCTCGCAATCGCTGCCGCAACGACACCCCCTGCACGTGCGGCATCACGATGTAGTTCTTGTCGCCGTCGCTCACCACTTCGTAGATCGTGATCACGTTGGGATGCTCTATCTGGGAAACCACTTGAGCTTCGCGAAGGAACCGCCTACTCGCGGCCTCGGGGTCGGTATGCGTCGGCTTGACGACTTTAACGGCTACGGTGCGGTGCAGGGTGAGGTCTTCGGCCTTGTAGACGATGCCGAGCCCGCCTTCGCTCACCAAGCCGGTAATGCGGTAGTGGGAGATCTCCCGGCCGATCATACGATGTTCTCGGGATCCCTATGAATGACAGACACAGAGCCATGATACGCCCGCGAAACGGCGTTGTCAAAGCGCACCGTTGACTGTTCAATAACAGGTGATAAGCGAAAGCGCTTGGTTGGCTCAGGCACGTCTTCGGCGCTTCAATTAACGTCCCTCGGGCAACAGGCGCACGGGTTCCGCCCCTCGATCATATCTACCGCCCGTTGGGCGGATTCGTGAATCTCGGGATCGGCGTCATGCGGATCGCGGTTACCGCGTCGGGGATGGACGTGGCGCCGAGGCCCACGTGCCGGACCGGTTTCCCGAGCGATCGCGCCACCAGCTCAATAAACTCCGACCGCCGGAGAGCGGCCCGTGCGAGAGGATCAGGGTGGCGTCGGCCGGAGGCTACATGGCAACGCTAAGCGCTCTTCCGGCTTCGGCGCCGGCGAGCCCGTGTGCTGCGGATGATCTTGGCTAGTGCACGCAGGGCGTCGTTCACGGAGTTCGAGGTGGGAAACATCTCAGCGACGTCCGGGTCAAGGATCACCACGTTCGTCCCCGCCGAAAACCGTGCTGCGTACTTCCCGCGCACGCCTTTCGAAAAGTCGTATTCCGAACGCATGCCAGCGGTCGCCTTCGCGCGCGGAGTCCTATCTGCCTTTTTCATAGTGTCGCCTTTCGCTTCTCACGGCAGGTCTAGTCGCAATGGAGAAGCTGGAAGAAAAAACCACCTCAGGCGCTGAACTTCTGAGCGTAGCTCTTTGCACACTCCCATTGATCCGTGGCCGATCTGATCACCTTGCAGTGGTCTCGGACCATCGGGGACTCGCCTAGGTACACCGCGGCATTTCGCTGCAGAAGACCTTATCGACCGCGAATTTTACCTGCCACTCCGGCTCAGCCACATCCATCAGTGCAGCCGTGCTCGAGTTTGCAGCATAAAGCGCACGCAGGACATGGATGCGCGGAGGGAGGCTCCCCGGCTTGAGTGAGGCGCCAACTATAGCATGTCAAAGCGGTGACAGCCGCCCCCGATGGCCCTAGCTACTTCCTTCCTGCCTGCGGTGGTCGATGGCGGCGATTGGATTGGGTCACCGACCCGGCCACACGAGAAGCTTTGGGCTCGGCGACAGGAGCGGGCAGGGGAGCACGATCGCTCCCAAGCCATCTCCGCCGCCGACAGAGGCGCCCCGTTTGGCGGTGTACTCCCGGACGGTCCATGCCGAAACATAGGCATCAAGCATATCCTTCGGCCCGGTGGCGAACACCTTCAAGTCGACTGTGATGACTGCCCCAGCCTTCGCAACCTGCGCGTAAGAAGCGGTTGGAAACACTTCGTGAACAGGCCAGTGCGAACTCATGTCGCGAAAAAGCCTAAACCCGAGTTGCATCCAGGCTTGCGCCGCGCTGACGAGCGGCGTCCACTGAGGGTTGGCGAGTCCCGCAGCCTTCAGGACAGCCTCGCAATGCCGGCCACTTCCCTTGTCTTTCGGGCCACGCCCGCGCCAATCTCTTCTCTTGCCGTCCCAGTACCACTCACGAGGACTGAGGAGTCCCTGGCGGGGCGCATCGATGCCAACCGCCGCAATCTGCGTGTTGATAGGGTTCCTTACGATATCGTGCTTTAGAAAATTGACGATGTCCTCCGGCGTTCTAAACCAGTTTTGCTCCACCGGGCACCCATCCGCGTCGATCGCTGCGACAGCGCATGGTCGCTTCTTCTGAACATCGATCCCTACGAATACAGAGTGCATTCGCCTATCTCACCCTCGCTTCGAACTGAACCCCGTCCAGCTCGCAGACCTCCGATAGCGCCCCTTTCAGCACAAACAACCGCGGGTCCACGTCGAAGCGATGCAGTCGATACAGATAATACTCCTCCCGTCGCGCCTCCGAGACCCGAACTTCATTGCGCGTCACGAAAAACGGCATCATCGACCCCGAACGCGTCGTCTTTACCTCGATCAGCCGGTCCTCTCCCGAGGTCTCGAAGGACTGAATGTCGTAACCCAGGTGGTCACCTCGAGTGAGGGACACATGCTCGACCCGATCCGCGAGACGTTTCTTTCCCGCCGTCCAGAGCCGCCGATGCTCGAATCGAAGTGCTAGTTCCTCGCCTGCGGAGCCGAGTGAACGATTGCGCTGTTCGTGTCCGACATAGTCGATCCCAAGAAGCGGACGGTTAGTCTCGCGAGTATGCGACGCCCCTCCCGCCGGGGCACGCGACCGCTCGCGTGATGGCGGTGGAACCAGAATGGAGAGCAGGTCGGCGGGGTTGGGCGGCGCCTCCACGGGCGCGTCCGCGGCGGCCTGGAGCATCCGCCGCAGCGGTTCTGACGCGTCGAGTCGCTCGACGATGACGTCACGCAAGAGGTCCTGGTAGTTTCCCCGAGGCTTGTAGCCGTCCACGTAGCGACACCCCAGCTCGATCAAGACAGCACTGATGTTCTGGTGCTTGAACTCTATCGACCCGCGGCTTCGGCGAACGAACCTCCGGAGGTTCTGGTTGTGGCCAGCCTTGTTGACGGGCTCGCCCCGCAGCTCGGCTGCAAGCATTTCGAAGTAGTCTGCAACGGTGGCCTCGACTTCTTCTCGGGTCCAGTCGTCCATTGGGAGCCTTACCGTCCCTACTGCCCCAACCCCACCTGCTTCATGAACGTCTGATTGTCCCAGAACAGATACTCTTCCACCATGACGCCATCCTTCCAGCGTCCGATCGTCGTCATCGCGAGCTTGAACGCCTTGCCCGTCGGCGCGATCGTCTGGCCGTTTCCAATCGGCATCGGCTGCGTGAACGTTCCCTCCATCGTGCCCATGACGGCGGTCCACTCGCCCTGCGCGATCTTGATGGGATGCTCCTTGATGCGCGTGTCGGGCGCGTAGACGAACATCCCCTTCAGGTCGACGATGTGCGTGTCGATCCCCGCGGTCGTGTGGCCGTCGGGCCAGTGGACGATGATGTCCTTGGCATGGCTCTTCGAAAGCTCATCCCACTTCTGTCCGGTGAACACATTGAAATCGAGGTCGTCGAAGTTGGCGAGGTTGGCCTGTTCGGTAGCTTCCTGTGCTTTCAGGGCGGCCAGCTCGGCGGCTTGCTCCTTGTTGGCGCAACCGTCGAGGACCGCCACCAACAGAACGCTGACGGCGGCGACCGTGACGAGACGCGTGAGTGACATGGGGGTTCCTCCTCTGGACTGGGCCACCACCGCGATGATACCGCATTCCCACCGGTCAGTCCCGACGGAAGCGTGCCGCCGCACCACCCCGGACCGGGCTACGGTTGCTATTACAGGAGCCCGTCCTTCGGGCCAAACAATCTGGGGTGTTGCTGTGGATCATGTCGCGGTGAGTTCGCTGCTGATCATTCGGACCCCGCAGGAAGGTCGTTGCCGGAGCGTCATTTTCGTTGAGATTCTTGTGGCGCGCCGGGTTCTCCAGGGCTACGATCCGGTCAAGTGCCGCACGTCAAGGTCCCTGACCTCCTCCCGATCCATGAACACCACACTCAACGTCAGATGCGGTTACTTTCTGCCCGTCCTTCTCGTCGTTCTTGCCGCATGCAGCGATAACACGTTGGCCCCCTTCCAACCGGAGGTCACGAATACCACCGACAATTTCCAGATGCAGGCCACCGGCGTGAAGAACGCTTCATTCGACCGGACCTACTCCTGGAGCAACACGGGGCAGCAGGCCACCGTGAACCACTCGACCACGAAAACAACCGGCTCCGCTCGCGTGACGATTCGCGACGCGGGGGGAACCGTGGTCTACGACAAGGCGCTGTCGCCGAGTCTCAACGAGGCCACCTCGACGGGCACGAGCGGCACGTGGAAGATTCAGGTGCGATTGAGCGGATATAGCGGCACGCTGAACTTCAGGGTGCAGAAGCTCTAGCGCCGCGCACATCGCAACCCGAGAATTAATACCGAACAAACTCATTTCCGTCCTCCGTCAGCAGCTTCAGGAGCTTCGGATGGATGAACAGCTTCTCCTTGCCCACCTGCTCCTCGCGAAGCACGCCGATTTCGACCAATTGTTTCAAGTAGCGCGATGCGGTCACACGCTTCGCCACGCGTGCATCGATCAAATTCCCGATGCGACAATAGGGCTGCTCGAATAGCACGGTCACCAGCTCGCGGCTATAGATCTTGGGGAGTCGCTCCTGGACATGTTGCACCGTATGGTCAAGAAGCGAGCGAACCACGGCGATCTTCGCGGTGGTCCATTGCGCGGTCTCGTCGACGCCGGTCAGCATGAAGAGTATCCACGCCTCCCACGCTTGATCGCGTGTGACCGCGAGGAGCAGCCGGTAGTAGTCCTCCTTGTGGGCGATGATGTACCGACTCAGGTACAGCACGGGAAGCGAGAGCAACTTCTCTTGAATCAGAAACAGACTGTTGAGGACTCGCCCCGTGCGCCCGTTGCCATCGGTGAAGGGATGAATCGCTTCGAATTGATAATGCCCAACCGCGAGGCGAACCAGTGGATCAAGATCCGTTTCCTCATGAAGGAAGCGCTCCCAGTTGGCGAGCATGTCGCGCAACCGCGCCTCGCCCTCCGGCGGCGTGTAGATGACTTCGCCCGTCGCCTTGTTGACAACTTGCGTGCCGGGCACTTTGCGCACCGACATCTCTGCATTCTTGATCTGACTGCAAATCGCTTCTGCCCTCCTTGCATTGAGCGGCCGGGTCGTCATCTCTTGAAACCCTCTAAGTAAGGCCGCTCGGTACCGGAGGGCTTCGCGCGTCGCCGGGTCGGCGCTCGCTTCCGCTTGCGCGTGCAGAAAGAGTTTATCGGCCGTGGTCACTATGTTTTCGATCGCGGAACTTGCCCTTGCCTCGAGGTGTGGGAGGGTATTGATCAGCATGCCCGCGTCAGGAAGGTGCTCCGTCGCTTGATTGAGCGCGGCGAGCGAGGAGCGCGCCGACACGCACCGCTTGAGCACGGCCTTCGTCTCGAGATCGCCCCGGGGCGGAAGCAACGGTAGTTGGTTGTAGGGTTGGTCCGGTCGCCAGCCAGTCATGTCCACAGATCCTGGTTTAATAGACACGTTCTGAGGATTATGTTCACGGCGTGAGAATGTGTCCATATTTCTTAGTTTTATGGACATATAAACAGGCTCGTCTCGAATCGTCAACTACAAGTATTTAGGCTTGTAATAGGCAGATACAAGTCCTCAAGCTTGTTTTCCTGGGTACTGGACCCTATAGAAGTGGCTGGACAGCCACTTCCATCGGCCAACGCCTCCACAGCATCTCGAACATGTTCCAGCGCATCACCTTCTTCGTCCTGCTGCTTTTCGTCGCGGTTCCGTCGCCGTGGATGTCGCCGCCGATTGCGCTCGCACTCGGCGTCGCCTTCGGGCTCTTTGTCACCCACCCCTACGCCGCCCTGGCGCGGCGCGGTGCGAGGATTCTGCTGCAGGTCTCGGTGGTGGGGCTCGGCTTTGCGATGAACTTCAGCGACGTGCTGCACGCCGGCGCGTCGGGGTTTGTCTACACGCTCCTGGGAATCGCCTTCGCGCTCGGCCTCGGGACCATCGTGGGACGGATCCTCTCGGTGCCGGGAAAAGCGGCCTACCTCATCTCGGTCGGCACCGCGATCTGCGGCGGCAGTGCCATCGCCGCGACCGGACCGGTGATCGACGCGAGCCACGAGGAGATGTCGGTGGCGATCGGCACGGTCTTCCTGCTCAACGCGCTCGGCCTCCTGTTCTTTCCGCCGCTCGGCCATGTCTTTGGCCTGACCGAATCCCAGTTTGGCCTGTGGGCGGCGCTCGCGATCCACGACACCAGCTCGGTGGTTGGCGCGGGAGCGAAATTCGGCGCCGTGGCGCTGACCGTCGCCACCACCGTCAAGCTCGTACGGGCCCTGTGGATCGTTCCTTTGACCCTTGGCACCGCGAGCGTTCTGGCCTGGCGTGCAAAGCGCGAGGATCGACAGGGCCCGGCCAGGAAACCGATCGCGTGGCCGTGGTTCATCCTGTTCTTCCTGGTGGCGGCGGTGTTGCGCAGCTACGTACCCACCCTGGCGCCGATCTACCCGTGGTTGTCGCACGCAGGCCGCATCGGTCTCACCGTGACTCTGTTTTTGATCGGAACCGGCATGTCGCGCGCGAGCCTGCACCAGGTCGGCATCCGCCCCCTCGTCCAGGGAGTGTTGCTGTGGATCATTGTCGCGGTGAGTTCGCTGCTGATCATTCGCGCCGGCTGGGCCGTGGTGGGGTGACCGATGGAGATAGTGCTGGTGAGGTAGTTCTTATTGCTCCCGACCCGTCGGCAGCGGCACGTTCATCAGAAACCCGTCCGATTGCAGCCCGCGCGCTTTGAGAACCTGGCCCGCCAAGAAAGTCGTGCCGTCGAATGCTCCCACAATGAGTGCGCGGTGAGCCGGCAGCAGATGGAGTTCCAGAGGCACCTCGGCGCTCATCCCACCGTCGCGGCGAACCCACAGTCGCCGCCCGGTGCGGTCATAACATTCGAGAAAGAGGTCTAGGTCGCCCGAAGCAGGAGGCATGTCCTTGCGAGATTCTTGCCAGTAAGCGCCATAGGCGCCCAACGCACAAAGGCGGCCATCCTTCCCCGCTTTGACATCCGCTACGCCGCCTCCCATGATACTTCGGAGACGCTTACCTTGGGGACTCCACAACCACAGAATGTTCTGCTGCCTGCCCGCGTACACCCTCCCGTCTCCGCCCATCGGTCCGGGTACAGTGATTTGCACCGATGCCAGCACGCTGCCATCCGCGCCAATCGCAAGTGACGTCAACCAGTCCTCCCATCTCCCGCCCATCGTGTCGATCCATAGCAACTGTCCGGTTGCCGACACGGCGGCAACGAAGATGTCGGCCTTCCCGGGACCGTTCATCGAGCCAGCAAGGATGGTTTGACCAGCTAGTCCGGGCACGGCGCTCGTCACAAACTCATCGCCGCTTCGATCAATTCTGTGCAGCTCTTGAAGCTGCCCTTCGGAATCAATCGTTCCGATGAACCAGTTGGCGCCGTTCCGCGCTAGGATGTGGCTGTCACCGTACGCGACTTCACCCGTAAAGGATCCAATCATTCGATAACCGCTCCCGATCGGTATCACCGAGAGTCCGGTGACATGGCCCGGCTTGTCCCGAAACAACCCACTTACGCGGGCACCCTCAGTCAGCGTTCGGGCCCATTTCACATTCCCGTCAGGCGACACGCATACGATCAACTGTGGCCGACCGCCGCTCCAGGGCATGACGGTCCCGAGCACCGAGCAGGGGGCATTCATCTCGCCAACCAGAAGGCACGCACCGTCGAGGCCGGGATACGGCTTCGCGTCAAAGCGTTGCTGCGAGCCCATCGAGCGCACCCACTTCACCTGACCGTGGGCGTCCAGTCTTGCCAGGAAACGTTCTGGTTCCGGCGAGGAAAGCGCGTACTGGCCGGATACCTCGAGATCCCCACTGAAGGACCCGCAAACGGAAATGTCCCCGCTTGCGTGCAAGCATGCATTGATATGCGTGCTTTCACTTACCCATGTGGCGACCCAGGTCCGGTTGTCCGGAGCGAATCCAGGTTTCACATTCGCGTACTTCGAGTCGACGGTGGATAGGGATCGGCGGACGAATTCCAGATCATCGAGCCGGAGCGCAAACGGGTCCCCGGTGGAGTAGGTCCCCGGAACGTCACCGCGCTGAAGTATCCAGATTCCGTTAATCTCGTCTTTGAAACGCTCGTCCTTCGAAATGTGGGAGAAGTTGCCATCCTCAGCTGACATCCGTTCGTAGTGCAGCATGCGAATGGTTTGGATGGCCTTGCCGTCGGGCCCCGTCACGGAATGTGCAAACTCGAGGCGGCCCTTGAGCACTTCGGTAACGAGCAAGGTGGCCTCGTTGGGGCTTCCTTGTTTCATTGGCACGACATGCTTCTTCTCTGCGTCTGCGATGACCCGTCCAATGACAATCAGGTCGGCTTTCTCCACACGGGTGGCGATCGGAGTCCATACATAGGTCGTCGCAGCCGGCTGGGAGGCGATAAGCAAAAGGACCACGGCGCCGACGACGGCTACGGGCGGACATACTGGGAAAGAAGAACGAGGCATGGGCCTTCGCCGTTTCCTGTCATTCTTGGAAGGGGCACACGAGATCGTCCCGATGATATGAGAGTCGGCTCGCTCGCTACTTCTCCCGACCCGTCGCCGCCTCCAACTGCTTCAGGACCTCGCCCAGCCGGGACAGCTCCTCGCCGTAGCGGGCCCAGTCGCCGGAACGCTGCGCCGCGATCGCGCGCTCGTAGATCTCAGTCGCACGGCGTGAGAGGTCCGCGATCCCGCCATCGCCTGCGGGCGTCGGCGGAGGCACAACCGCTGCGGTTGTGGTCGGGACGGTTCCGCCGAACAGCCGCGACAACCCCGCCTCGAGCGTCTCCTCCATCACGACCTGGTTCTGGTACGCGACGACGACGCGTTTCAGCTCCGGGATGCGTCCCCCTTCGGCACGGAGATAGATGGGCTGCACATAGATGAGTGACTCTTCGATCGGGATCACCAGCAGGTGGCCGCG